>Ga0307380_10001341_pt1 | contig 36243 bp, 24 predicted proteins | sample UN3MG_FD_202239 | JGI IMG/M metagenome (GOLD analysis project Ga0307380, IMG submission 202239) | Soil microbial communities from Risofladan, Vaasa, Finland - UN-3 | ecosystem: Environmental > Terrestrial > Soil > Coastal area > Acid sulfate soil | place: Finland: Risofladan, Vaasa | collected...
TCTGGTTCTTCGGCGTCTTGAAGATGATCCTGTTCGTGGTGCTCTTCGCCGCCATCTGGCTCAGCCTCTGGCACCGCCGACTCCGAAAGGCCGAGTGACGCGTACCGGCCCCGCCGAAGGTCGGAGCGCAGCGCGCACCCGGACCGCTTCGCAAGACGTCGCAGGAGAACCTCCGGCGCGATGGGTTACAGCGTCTCCGGCCGGCGCTTCACGTCCGGACCGAACACCTCGTGGACCTTGGAGTCCATCTCTTCATCGCTGATGGACGTCATCCGCCCTTCCTCGTACTCCGCCGCGATCCAGTCCGCGACCCGCACGATCCGGGGGTCGTCTTTCGAGAGTGCCGAGTCCACTTCGTAGCGGTCCTGAATCCAGTGCAGGACCCCGGCCACCCCGCTCTTATCCGTCAGGGCGACGCGGACCGGCCGCTTCAGAATTCCTTCCGTATCGAACGGGTTATAAATCTCCTCGTTCTTCAAGAGACCGTCCGCGTGGATCCCCGCCCGGGTGACATTGAAATCGCGACCGACCAGGGGATACCGCACCGGAATCTCGTAGCCGATCTCCCGCCGATAGTAGTCGGCCATCTCCGTGATGACCGAGTAATCCACCCCCTCCGTCTCGCCCCAGAGCATCGCGTGCTCGACGACGAGGCCCTCCAGCGGGGGGTTCCCCGTCCGTTCGCCGATTGAGAGGAATGTCCCGTTGGCCGCCGAGCACCCGTGCAGCCAGGCCGTCGTCGCGTTCGCCAGCACCAGGTGGAAATCGTTGTGGCCGTGCCATTCCAGCCACTCGGGCGGCACGCCCGCCTGACGCCGCAGGCAGTAGATGATCTTCGCCACGGACCGCGGCAACATGGCGCCGACGTACGGCACGCCGTAGCCGAGGGTGTCGCACGCCCGGATCTTGATCGGCGTCTCGTACTGTTCGGCCAGTTTCATCAGTTCCGCCGCGAACGGGATGACGAACCCCTCGAAGTCCGCCCGCGTGATGTCCTCGAAATGGCACCGCGGGGCGATCCCCTCGTCCAGCGCCGCCTTCACGATGTCCAGGTACATCTGGAGCGCCTGGCTCCGACGCCGATGCAACTTCAGGAAGATGTGATAGTCCGAGCAACTCGTCAGGATGCCCGTTTCCTTCAGGCCCATTTCCTTGACCAGTTTAAAGTCGCTCTTGACCGCCCGGATCCACCCCGTGACGTGCGGATACTCAAACCCCCGTTCCAGGCACTTTTCGACCGCCTCGCGGTCCTTCTTCGAGTAGAGGAAGAACTCGCTCGCCCGAATCAGACCCCGCGGGCCCGCCAGACGGTGCATGAACGTATAGAGGTCCACCATCTGCTTGACGGTGTACGGCGGGCAGGCCTGCTGACCGTCGCGGAACGTCGTATCCGTGATCCACGTCTCCGCCGGGATGAAGGTCGGCACGCGCTCGTGGCTGAACGGAATCTTCGGAAACTGGTGGTACGGGAAGATGTCGCGGTAGAGGTTCGGCTCGTCGACATCTTCCAGTTTCGTCGGCCGAAGGTCCGTGTAGAACGACTGCGTGTTCTTGTCGTAGTAGAGCAACGTAAACTCCTTTCCTGCGGCCCCCGGCCGGCCCAAGCCCCACAGGGCACGGGCGGACCGTTTGCCGCATCCCGCATTATAGAACCTCCTCCGCCCGCGTCAATATCGCCGTCACGCTGTTCTAACCGTAAAGACGGCCCGCCGCCGTTCGAGCCCGCCGCGGCGGGTCACGTTCCAGATCGCCGAGGTTCAACTTACGCGCGGCCGCGATTGTGGATAACTTTTTGGAGGAGGTTTTAGGGGAGATTTTTGGGCGGTTTTTTGGAACCCATAGGCCCTGGCGCTAGCGTCCGGGGGGATTTTTCGGCGGACGGGGTGCTTTTGGTAAGATGGGCTAGCGCGAATTTAGTGCCTTTTTCGACTTTTTTCACGTTTTTTGACCGGTTTTTACCGGTTTTTAGGCCCTATTTCGCACTCTTTCCATCCATGTCATGTGCATACCTTTATGTGCATAACTTCCCGCGGACGCGCGTAAGTGGTTTTCGGCGGGAAAATCTCGCATTTGACAAAGAAACAGCCGCGGCAACGCGGCCCCTCGACCAAGCCCTTCGACGGGCTCAGGGCCGTGAGCATGGTCGAACGGCTCAGGGCCCTGAGGCTCTCGAAGGGCACTCCGAAATCCACAATCCGCAATCGAAACGTTCCGCGTTGGGATCGGGTGTCTCCGGAAATCGGCCCCTCGACCATGCCCTTCGACGGGCTCAGGGCCGTGAGGTTCTCGAAGGGCGGAAAAACGAAAGCAGTATGGGGTTCCCCGAATTCCGTGACTGGTGAAAGGACCAACCGTCCGGCGTCAGGTATCCACTATTGCGTCCAATCCTCTACCCGTAGCGTGGTTGCGAATTGGCGATGGAGTTCCCCAAAGTGGCCGTGAGAGTCGTGCGTGACCAGGACGAAGTTAAGAGTCATTGCCTGGGCAGCAATCCAGATATCGTTCTCGCCCGCCCCAAGTTCTCTTGCTGTCATTGGATCAACAACCTGCTTCGCCCGTTCGGCTTTGGTTCGCTTTTTCTTGTCGGAGAACTTGTTGAAAAGCCAGGCCTTAAGTTCGCCGTAGGGTACGGCGACATGCTTGGTGATTTCGAGGGGTTCCGGGCACTGCTCACGCACGAACGTCATGTACTCCGACTGTGCTGAAGCATTCGGCATCGCTGCCGAGCGGTGGCCTTGCTCGATCTCACCAAGTGTTACAACTGAGATGAAGAGCCGCGGAACGTACTGCGTTTGCGGATCGGGTTGGCGCACGGCCTTAACGTGGGCAAGAACCTTCGAGTGTTCGGGACGACGGCTGTCGTACCAGTAACTGACGATGTTGGTGTCGAGAAGATAGTCGGGCACGGTTTACTCCTCGTCCGTGTCCGCGGTAGCCGCCGCCAGTGCTTGCCGCACGTGTTCCGACTGGCCTGGCTTGAACCGGTCGCTTGTCACGTCCGCACGGGCCCGCTGGAAGCCCTCCGACAATAGCACATGCAGTGGCAAATAGGATGAAAACCCCGGTGGGTAGTAGCCGGTGAACGGGCACCCGACGCCCTTGCGTGACACGCCGGTGAAAAGGTCCAACAACTGACGCTCAAGACGCGGGGGCAGGTCGTATGCCTTCAACACGGCGGCGTCCATGGCGAGCAGTTTCCCCCGAACCACCGCCGGGTCGGGATCGGGCTGGAAGAAGCCGCCCGTGTCTGCGGCCGCAGCAAGATATGCTTGCGCCGTAGAAACGATAGCGCCCATCCAATCGCCAGGCCCTCGCGGAATAGGAAGCCTAAGAAGATCGCCGCCGATGATGTGCTTCTTGGTCGCCAGACAATACACGTAAGCGTTGGCAACAGGACTGTTCAGTAAAGCCCAAATCAAAATGCCAGAAACTTCCGAGGTCGTTGGCCTGACAACGAGGAAGTTGCCCTTTACGGCGATGCCTTCCTGATCCAGCCACGCCTTCATGCTCCACTGATTCCGACTGACGCGGGCATGATTGACGATGATTTGCCCGGGCCGACCGTCCAGGCCCATTCGCGGGGCCTGGATTACTTCCGGGTCAGGATTCATCCATTGCCGCTCAGGGGTTCCGAAGATTGGAGGGTCGCCGCGGGATGTTACGAAGCATGGTTTGTAGCCGGGCCTTCGGACTTTGCTCAGTGTTTCGGCGCCCTTAGGCAGATCCTGCCCGCGAAACGAGAACCCTTGGCCAGCCCGTGCCACGTCGGAGAGCATGGGGTAGTCGCTGGAGAGCATGGGGTAGTCGCTTAGGAACCTCCAGATAGCATCGTGTTCTGGTACGCGGAGATCGGCGGTCGGGGATATTTTGAACCGAGCAACTTCGACTCGCTCTTCCGATGTGAACGCAAACCGGTTGCGGAAATCCTCGATGCCGGCGTTCCTGACACGGCGAAACCAAGCCTTGCCAGAACCTGTCCTGCGTGTCTTCCGGCGACCCATCAGCACGGCGGTTTCGTGGTCGGCTTTCTCGAATAGTTTGTCCTCGAAGACGTCGATCTCGGAGAGTTCGAAGTCCGAGAGGACCGTGCGGCGCAACTCGGTCCCTTCGGGGCTATGAAGCAGGCCTCGCGGCATAACAACACCGAAGCACGCGCCCTTGGCGAGGTGCGGGATCGTACGGCGCAGCATTTCGCGTGCCTTGGTGTTCGCACCAGGATCGACATTGGATCTCGCGTAGGTCGCCCGCTCTTTCTTCGTGAACTTTTCGTACGGCGGGTTCGCCAGCAAGACGCCGCACTTCTTCGCGCCCTCCTCCAGCGTTGTGCCCAAAAACATATCGGCCTGCTTGAGATTCCAAGTATTGCCGTGGGGAATGTCTGCGAGCGTGAGTGACAGTCGGGCAACCTCTAACGCAAACGGGTCGTACTCCACACCGTGGAGGTGTTTCTTAAGGTAGCCGTGACGAACGCCGGCATCCTCGATGCCTGACCATTGCCGCAGGACGCGCAGCGCGCCCAACAAGAATGCCGCATGCCCGCATGCCGGCTCAAAGACGTGCCGACGGTCGGGCGGCAGCGATTCGATCCAAGGCCAGAGTTGCCACACGATGTAGTCGACCAAAAACCCGGGCGTGCTGTGCGTCCCGTTGGCTTTGCGAACCTCCGGCGTGATCAGTGCGTTCTCGTAGACGTGAGCGAGAGACTCGGTGGAAAGATTACGGAGACTCTCAAGGCCATTGATCCGCACTGCGGCCCTGGCCGTCGCTTCGCGCCAAACCCTTCCCCGCGGTGGCACGTCACCCGGCACACCGTAGTGCCTCCCAACCCGGCCGAAGACATCAGCGATGTCGGTAAGGTCGACGGTCTTAAAGCCATCGACTCCCTTGTCATGCAGTGCCTTGGCCGCGAGCAGCCAGAACGTGGCCTTAATCGCGTTCTGAGCGTCACGATGGCTCCGCAACTTGTGCCCGAGTGCGTCTTCGATCTCGCGAAAGGCTGTTTCCACGCAATGGCTTAGCCGCTCGCCATCGCTGCGCTCTATGAATGGCATAAGACCTGCGTCTACGAAGTCGAGTTGCGTCTGACCCGGTAAGCGCCGTCGCGTCTTGCCCTCGAAGATTCTGTCGGGGCTGAAATCATCCTTATGCTCGCAAAAGAACCCAGGGATCCGGCTGCTATCGATTCTCTCGCGGAATTCAGGGGTTGCCGTCGTTTGCTTCCACCACTGGATAGTGTTCTCATGGCAAGCAAAAACTACCGGCGCGCCTAGCGGCCTGATCGCGGCCACCGCGGCCTTCGGATCGTTTGCGGCGTCGACGACCGCGATGCAGACCGACCGTACATCGTGCGGTGTGTCTGCGAAGGCCGCTACCGGCGCGCGGCCCCTGCCGAAATTGTAGTCCGGTTCTAGCAGCGCATCATCGTAGCGGCACCTCTTCAGATGCGGCACGAGAGACGCTGGGGTCAGGGCTGACGCTGGCACGTTCGCAGGCTTCTCCCTAAAAAACCGCCCAAGTCGAGCGGGCCGATGAAGGGTTTATCGGCTTATGCCCTGATTGTACTGCAGCGGGGCCGCAAATGGAAGCGTAGAGCCGGTGCCGGTGCTTGGACTGCGATCATGTGCCTGCCGCGAAGGCGCGAAGCAGTCCAAACCCGTTATTGCCCGTGTACTTCGCAAACCGCTTCGCCTTTTCTCCGTCCGGTGTCTTGGGTAGCACGAGCGTTCTGCGGCCAGCGTTTCTTCCGCTTGCGTTCCGGTGGCACAAACCAGCGAGATCCAGAGAGGGAATCGTCCAGAACGTCGCGTTCTTCTCTGTGTAGAAGATGAAGAAGAGATTCGGCCGGGGCTCAAAGTCCATTGCCGCAAATGTGCTCCACTGCTTGGCGTCCTTCGACCTTGCCTTTATCTGCACATCGACGTAACGCGTGGCATCCAGCCGAACGACGCAGTCGATGCCCTGGTCGTCCACCAGGGTCATGTAAACATCGAAGCCATGCCTCAGAAGTTCCGCCACGACGGAGTACTCCTGGCGCTTACCGAAAGAGGCGGTGTTGCGATAGGTCATGGCTTCCCCCTGTCGTGCAGCACCCAGGATACAGATGGCGCGGCGTAAATGGATGTGCCCCCCCAAAGGGGTCCAACGGCGAACAGGGACCCGACGGCGCCAAGGCAGCCGCGTGGAACGAATCCCTATGGGTCGCACGGAAGTATAGACGATGAAATCGGGGTTTGTCAATACATTCTGATGCCGTTTTTGCGTCCACGGCGGGGCGGCCCGTTCGACTGCGCTGCGCTCCGCTCAGGGCGGGATTCGTCCCGGGGCTTTGAACGGCAAGGCGGGCGGCCCGTTCGACTTCGCTGCGCTCGCTCAGGGCGGGGCGCGGGGATATTATCGTCCGCCGCGGCGGACGGCTAAACGTTGACGGCGCGGGGGGGAATCGCGGCGTCTAGGGTTTCGAGAGCACGACGGCGTCGAGGCCGAAAAAGGATTTCGTGCCCTTCGCGTCCGGGTTCGCGCCGACCACCTCGACGCGCAGCACCATCCGGCCGTCCTTCGGTTCGAAGACGCCCACGTCGATCGGGCCGGACGCCATGCTCTGCCCCGAGTAGGCGTCGTAGTCCTTCGCGGCCGCTTTGCCGTTGACCGAGAACCGCAGGATGCCGTAGTCCCAACTCTTCGTGGCGTACAGTGTCACCCGCTTCGGTCCGGCCTCGGCGGCGGGGATGCGGAGTTCGACGAAGTCGCCCGGCTGGTTGGCCCGGATGAACATCTGTTTGCCGTCGCTCCAGGAGCCGGCCTGGAGCGCGCCGACGTCCTGGGTCTCGACGGCCAGGCCCGCCGACTTGGCGACGACCTGCATCGTTTCGCACTCGACCGCGCCGGGTATTTTGCGTCGGCGTGCGCGGCCGGTCAAGTCGGGAACCGGTGCGGCGGCCTCGTCGGGCGCCGGGCCGCGGTTGCTCGTCGCGCCGGGCAAGGCGTACCAGTACGTTGCGGCCGCGTAGTTGACCTTGCAGTCGGCCCAGTGCCATATCTCGATGTCCGTCTGGATGGATTTCGCGAACGGGATGGCGTCGAGGCTGCGCGTGCGCGTGTTGGTGGTGTGGCCCGTGTTGGCGGGGCCGTCGACGCGGACCTGGTTGGCGAACGGCCCCTGGAAGAGCGTCGTGTTGCCCCAGGCGTAGCCGTAGTAGTCTTCGCTGCCGGTGCCGAAGTGCGACGGGAACGTTTCGCCGTCGACCCATATTTTTTCGTCGCCCTCGCCCCACCAGTTTTTGACGGGATTGAAGAGTGCGAGCGTGTCGCCGAGATAGAGGCCCTTGCCGGTGATGGTGATGTAGTTCCAGTCCTTGTGCGGGCGGGTGGGGATACCGCGCTCCTGCCGCCAGTTGGCGTGGAAGTGCATGGATCGGTCGTCCCACTTCCATTCGCCGACGACGGCCTCGAGCCGCACCGCCACCTTCTGCCGGCCGAGGTTCGCGATCGTGATGCGGGCCGACTTCTTGTAGGGCATGACCCAGCGGCAGACGAGGGCGCCGTCCTTGCCGACCGTGCGATACCAGCTGGCCAGCGCGCCGAGGCCGACGCCGCTGCCGAAGAAATCGCTGATAGGGCACCAGACCGTCTCTGCGCCGTCGAAGGCGATGCGCACGATCGTCGCCCGCAAGGCCTGCTCGGCGTCATCGGCCTGCTCGGGCCCGACCGACGCCTGCAACCGCAGCACGACCGCAGGGCCGGCCGGCAGGTCGACCGACTCTTCCTTGCCCGGCGCGACAGACCGCTCGAGCGACACGGCCTTGCCGTCGCCGCGCGCGGGCGGCTCAAGCAGGACCTGCGCGGTTCTGGCAACGCTCGACTCGAGCGCCTCGAAGTCGGCCATCGAGAACGTCTTGACCTTGGTCCCCGCCGGGTACGTGCGGTACTCGATGTTGTACCATCGGCCGGGAGGCGGGGCGTTCGGGTTGCCCCTGGCCTCGTCGTACGTGATCTTGCAGTGCCGGGCGTACGGGATGGGCAGGTACAGGTTGCCGGCGGCGCCGGCGTTCTCGATGGCCAGCGGCCTGGGGACAAAGGATTTGCCGGCCAGGAGATCGTAGAGCGGGGCCTCGATGGCGGGCGCTTCGGCCCCGTCGAGGTAGAAACGGACCTTGCCCTTGGGCGGCTGGCCGCCCGTCCAGAACCGCACGACGCACCCCGGGCCGTCGACGTCCATGAGGACGCACTCGCGGCGTCCGGCGATGGTCTCCCACCGCAGCGAGTCGCCCGAGCCGTCCATGTTGTCGGTGTTGGCGAACCAGCCGCCGGGGTCGGCGGGCGTCTTCGAGCGGCGGTCGTAACTCGATGCCTGCCGGCAGGTGTATGGCGGGTCGGGCCAGCGGGCGACCGCGTCGTAGTCGGTCATCTCGCTGAGCAGCGATTCCAGGGTGACCGCACGTTCCTGCGCCCGGGCCGACGCCGCAAAGGCCCACACCGCAAGGCACAGCACCGGGACGATGGGCCATCGCGCCATGTACGGGAACCTCCTCTGCCCCTCTCGCTTCGCGTCCGTCGCGGCCACGCGCGTCGGCCGCTCCTGCGGCATTATCATCGCTGCCGCCGCGTTGTGCCAGTGGTTTCTCCGGGAATCAGGCCCCCAAGCGGCGGGCGGGCAAACGGCACAGCCTTCAACGCAGAGCGCGCGGAGAACGCAGAGAAAGGCAGAGATGAGGGAGAGGCAAACGGCAAACAATAATGACCAAGGCGAGACCCCTCGGCTACGCTCGGGGTGACAGAGCGCGGGGAGAACGGTTTGAGGAAAAAGGGTCCAGGACCCTTTTCGGCACCAGCATGGTTCGGCGCGAAATCGGCTGGCACGCCGGACGCCGGCAAGGTACAGTCCAGAAAGGTACGTCCAGGGAGGAACCTTTTCATGAGATACACCTGGAGAACGGCGGTCGGCGTTCTGGCGGCGGCGTGTCTCGTGGTCGGGTGTTCGGGGGCCGGGGCGCGACCGGCCGCGGCCGAGGACGGGGCGGCGGTTCTGTCGCTGGCCGGCGAGTGGCGGTTCCGCCTGGACCCCGAGGACAAGGGCGTCGGCGAGGGCTGGTTCACGCAGGACCTGGCCGAACGTCTCCGCCTGCCCGGCTCGCTCCAGGAACAGGGTTTCGGCAACGATGTGGCCGTCGACACCGCGTGGACGGGCGACATCAGCGACCGCTCGTACTTCACCGCCGAGAAGTACGCGCCGTACCGCGTGGCCGGCAACATCAAGGTCCCGTTCTGGCTCCAACCCGACAAGCATTACGTCGGCCCGGCCTGGTATCAGAGGACCGTGACGATTCCCGAGACGTGGCGCGGCAAGCGGATCGTTCTTTTCCTGGAGCGGTGCCACTGGACCACGACGGTGTGGGTGGACGGCGAGCAGGCCGGCTCGGCCGATTCGCTTTCCGCGCCGCATGAGTACGACCTGACGGCACACCTCGCGCCGGGCGAGCACCGGCTGACGGTCCGCGTGGACAACCGGATGCACGTCGGGGTCGGCGCAAACGCCCACAGCGTGAGCGACCACACGCAGTCGAACTGGAACGGCATCACCGGCCGCATCGAACTCCGCGCCACCGACCTGGTGTGGATCGACGACGTGCAGGTCTTCCCGGACGTGGCAGCGAAGAGCGCCCGCGTGCGGGTGACCATCGGCAACGCCACGGGCCGGACGCTGGCCGTCTATGCCGATGTGCAGGCGGCCCTTGCGGGGAAAACCCTGCCGCCCCAGCGGGACATCAAGTTCAGCGTCACCGGGGAGCGGAAGGAGTTGACCTTGTGGGACCTGCCCCTCGGCGACGCCTGCCGCCTGTGGGACGAGTTTTCCCCCGCCTTGTACGGCCTGACGGTCTCGCTCCGTGCCAGGCCGATCGACAACGTCAAAGGTCCCGTCTGGCGGGCCACGGCCGAGACCACGTTCGGCCTGCGCGAGATTACGACGAAGGGCACGCAGTTCGTGCTGAACGGGCGGCCGATCTTCCTCCGCGGGACGCTGGAGTGCTGCATCTTCCCGCGGACGGGGTATCCGCCAACGGATGTCGATGCGTGGAAACGCGTCATCCGCGTCTGCCAGGCGCACGGCCTGAACCACATGCGGTTCCACTCGCACTGCCCGCCGGAGGCGGCCTTCGCGGCGGCGGACGAACTCGGCTTCACCTTCCAGGTCGAGTGCGCCGCGTGGGCCAACCAGGGGGCAAGTGTCGGCAACGGCGCGCCGATCGACCGCTGGCTGTATGCCGAGGCCGACCGCATCCTGCGGGCCTACGGCAACCATCCGTCGTTCCTGCTCCTGGCGTCCGGGAACGAGCCAGCCGGCCCGGGCGGCGGGGCGAAGTACCTCGGCCCCTGGGTCTCGCACTACAAAGAGAAGGACGCCCGGCACCTGGTCACGAGCGCCGCGGGGTGGCCCACCATTCCCGAAAACCAGTACCACAGCACGCCCCAGCCGCGCATTCATGGGTGGGGCGCGGGCCTCCGGTGCCGAATCAATGCGAAGGCGCCCGAGACCGAGACCGACTACAGCGACGTCGTTGCGAAGCACGGGGCGCCGGTCGTGGCGCACGAGATCGGCCAGTGGTGCGTGTATCCGAACTTCGACGAAATTCCGAAGTACACGGGCGTCCTGAAGGCGAAGAACTTCGAGATATTTCGCGACTTCCTCCGGTCCCGCCACATGGCCGACCAGGCCCGCGACTTCCTGATGGCCTCCGGCCGGCTCCAGGTGCTGTGCTACAAGGAGGAGATCGAGTCGGCCCTGCGGACGCCCGGCCTGGGGGGCTTCCAGTTGCTGGACCTGCACGATTTCCCCGGGCAGGGCACGGCCCTGGTCGGCGTGGTGGACCCGTTCTGGGACTCGAAGCCCTACGTCACACCGGCCGAGTTCCGGCGGTTCTGCGGGCCCACGGTGGGGCTGGCGCGCCTGCCGAAGCGGGTCTTCACGACGGGCGAGGCGCTGCGCGCCCGAATCGACGTCTCACACTTCGGTCCCGCCGACCTCGCCGACGCCGAGGTCCGGTGGACGCTCCGCGACACCTCGGGCAAGACTGTCGCCTCGGGCGCGCTCGGGCGGCGGCGGCTGCCGACCGGCCGACTGACGGCGGTCGGCGACGTGGCGTGCCCGCTCGACGCCGTCGCCGCGCCGCAGAAACTCGTCCTGGTCGTCGGCATCGCCGGCGCCGACGCCGAGAACGACTGGGACGTGTGGGTCTATCCGAAGCAGGTCGACGCCGCGGCCCCGGCGGGCGTCCACGTGGCGGACCGGCTGGACGAGCAGGCGGTGGCGCGTCTGCGCTCGGGCGGCAAGGTCGTGCTCCTCGCGCCGCCCGACGCGGTCCGGACGGACGTCAAACTCGGCTTCTCGTCGATCTTCTGGAACACCTCGTGGACGCGCGGCCAGCCGCCGCACACGCTGGGCGTTCTGTGCGACCCCGGCCATCCGGCGCTCGCCGCGTTCCCCACGGAGACCCACTCGAACTGGCAGTGGTCGGACCTGGTCCGGCACGGGGCCGCGATGGTGCTGGACGGCCTGCCGGCGGACCTGCGGCCCATCGTGCAGGTGGTGCCGGACTGGTTCGACCCGAAGCGGCTGGGCCTGGTGTTCGAGGCGCGGGTGGCGGGCGGCCGCCTGCTCGTTTGCTCGATCGATTTGACGAGCGACCTGGGCAACCGTCCGGAGGCCCGCCAGATGCGCCGCAGCCTGCTGGTGTACGCGGGCGGCGATCAGTTCGCGCCGAAACACGAGGTGACGCTCGAGCAGGTCCGCGCGCTCCTGAAGTAGCCGCCGGCCCTCCAGCGCCCGGGCGCCTCCGCCGCGGCAGCGCGCTACGTTCGCATCCGCCGCGCGGGCGCTGCGGCCCAGGACTCGATCGACCAGGTGCTTGGCCAGTGGTGGGCCGCCCATTCATACTCATGGCTCGCCATTAGGCTGAGTCCGGCGTGAACTGAACCTTGAACGGCCACGACATCTTCAAAGGATTTACGTCATGCATCATGCATCGGCGCTGCTTGCGATGATCGGCCTGATCGTGCTCGGAGCAATAACGTCAGAACTACGGGCCGCCGAGCGGGTGTTGCCGACCATCGTCTTCCAGTATAGCGAAGCCAAGGGCCTTGGCACGGAAAGGGGGGTGTGCCGCCGCGACCCGAGCGACGTCATCAAGGTCGGCGACACGTACTACGTGTGGTACTCCAAGGTCCGCAACCAGCCGGGGGTCTATCGCTACCCCTCCGGCTACTCGGCGACGGTCTGGTACGCCACCAGCAAGGACGGACACACCTGGGCCGAACGAGGCGAATCGCTCGGCAAGGGCGGCAAGGGCGCCTGGGACGAAGAGGGCGTGTACACTCCCGGGATCCTGGTTGCCGGGGGAAAGTACTACCTTGGCTACGACGGGGCCGATCGCCCCTGGACCGACGGCAGCCCGGCGATGGAAGGCATGGCGGTTGCCGATACGCCCGACGGGCCCTGGAAGAAACTGGCCGGCAATCCCCTGAACGTTCCGACAAAAGACCCCGCGCGATTCGACAGTTTCCGCGTCTGTGACGTCTGCCTGCTGATCCGGGGCGGAAAAATCTGGTGGTTCTACAAGGGGCGAGGGATCGAAAAGACGCCGGCCCAGACGCAGCAAGGCGTGGCCATTGCCGAAAAGCCTGAAGGACCCTACCTGAAGCACGAGGCCAATCCGCTGGTACGCGGCGGGCACGAAGTGCTCGCGTGGCCGCACCACCGCGGGATCGCGCTATTGGTCGGCGTAGTCGGACCGCCCGGCATTCGCAACACCATCCATTACGCGGCCGACGGCCTCCATTTCCGCGCCGTGGCCAACGTCGAGAACCCGCCCCAAGCCCCCGGCGGCTACCGGCCCGACGCCTTCACCGATGCCAACGACGCCGAACCGATGAGTTGGGGCATTTCGATGGCCACGTATCGCGGCGATCCGTACTTGGTGCGTTTCGACTGCGATTTGGGCGGGCTGGCGCGAGAGGACGAGAAGCAATGAAAGGAGGACTCTTGATCTCCGTGGCGGCTTTCTGCGCCATCGCCGGCGCGGCGAGATCGAGTTGCTGGCCGGCGGCGAGCCAGGCGGGTGGGGAAGTGGGGATTTGGCTAATGGAGGGCCAGAGAAGCCGCCGAAAAGAAGAAATAGCCAATAACGGGTCCAGACACGGGAAGACTCTGCATGCCGGCATAGGCCGACACCACGATTGTCCCGCCTGGAGCAGGACAAGCGCCGGAGAGGGGGGCGAGAGCCTTGAAGCGGTTGCACTATTTCACGGCCGGGGCGTTGCCGGTGGTAGGCTACCTGCTCGGGTGGCTGCCGCCCGTGTGGGCGGCAATGGTCCTTTCGGCGGGGGCCCTGGTATCCGAACGCCTGACGGTCGGGGCGTTGGCGGCACGTCTTTTCCGGCGCGGCACGGACACCTCGCAGACCGGCCGCGAACCGACGATCCTCAAGTTCGAAGAGGCGGCGCGCCTCATCCTCCTGGGTGCCGGGGGCGGGATGCTCCTGGCGGGGATGCCGTTGGGCTGGCTGCCTGTCCTCGCGGCGGGGATCATCACGCTTCTGGCGTCGCCAGCGGGATTTTCGCTGGTGCTGGTTCCGTATGCGGCGTTGAAGGCGGGTTTGGGAATCTTCCGCCGGTCGGCCGGCGAATCGGAGGCCGCGCGTCCTGAGGGCCGCCGCTGCCTCATCTCGCAGGGTCTGGGGCCGACCTTTTTACCGTGGTGCCGATGGTGCGGCGTGTCGAGCATCCGCTCGTACTGCACGCTGCAGGCGTGTCTGGCGCTGGGGCTCCTGGTGGCGGTGACGTTCCTGTTGACGTCGGGGCTGGACCCGATGGAGGCGAAGGCGATCATCGCGGTCAGCCTGGTGGGCGTGGCGGGGATTGCCCTGGCGATTTCGGACGAGACGCAGGACCTGGTGCAGAACCTCGTGCGTCTGGAGGAACTCCACCGGCACACGGAGGAACGGTGCCAGTTCGTGAAGCGTCTGGCGCTGGCGAAGAGCGTCGAGGAGGCGGCCGACATTTCCGTGGGGTTCGTGCAGGCGTTGCTCGGGGCGAGGCGCGTCAGCCTGATGTTGCCGGAGGAAGGCAAACTGCGGATTGCGGCGTCGCGCGGGATCGCGCCGGAAGTGGTGCGCCAGGTGGCGGTGCCGGTCGGGGAACGGATCTGCGGGCGCGTGTTCGAGCAGGGCGGCCCGCTGGTGCTGGAGGAAAGCGCGGGGGAGGCTCCGGGGCGGGTCCTGGGGCTGAAAGGCCGGGGCAGTTCCGTCACGTACCCCATCATGTCGGCGCCGATGACGACGGCCCAGCGTCAGGTGGGGGTGCTGAACGCGACGGACAAGCCGGGCGGCCGGTTCTCGGAGCAGGACCTGGCGGACCTGGAGTTCATTGCGGAGGCGTCGGCGATCGGCCTGTCGAACCAGTTGGACCGGCTGGAACTGGAGCGCGTGGACTTCGACACGATTCAGACGCTCGCGACGACGGTGGAGGCGAAGGACACCTATGTCCATGGCCACTCGGAGCGGGTGCTGGCGTGGGCGGTGGCCACCGGCCGGGGGCTGGGACTGGAGGCGGAGCGGCTTCAGACGCTCTCGCGCGGGGCGGAGTTGCACGACATCGGAAAGTTGGCGATACCCGACCGGATCCTGCACGCGCGGCGCCGGCTGACGACGGAAGAGTGGAGCATCGTGCGGGAACACCCGACGCGCGGGGTGAGCCTGGTGCGGCACCTGGGGTTTCTGAGGCCGACGCACCCGGTCATTCTGCACCATCACGAGCGGCTGGACGGGTCGGGGTATCCCGAGGGCCTGCGGGGGGAGAACATTCCGCTGGAATCGCGGATCATCGCGGTGGTGGACGCGTACGACGCGATGACGAGCGAGCGGCCGTATCGGCGGCCCCTTTCGCACGAGGAGGCGGTGGAAGAACTTGTCCGGTGCTCGGGGGTCCAGTTCGATCCGCGATGCGTCGAGGCGTTCCTCAAGTATATCCGCCATGCGAGCACGCCGCGGGACAGCCGCACAGGGGCTGAAGCCGTGGTGCACTAGAAGTCCGTTGCAGTTCGTTTGAGGGGTGGCATGCCCACGGCGTCCGTTCCGTGGGCAAGCATGGCCACGCAACGGAGCGTGGCCATGCCACCCGGCAACCATCAATCGTAGTGCAACGGACTACCAGGCGAAGGCCGTCGCGGCGTCCCGCCCATCGGATTACCGTCAGAGACCTGAGACAACAAGACCCTCCCGGGGCACCGTGCGCGCAAGGCGCGGCGGGTAAACGCACGCGAGCGGCACAGGGGCACGGTTAGCCACAGGCGGGGGGTGTGGCCGCATTTCGTGGCAAAGGGTCAAGGCTTCCCTCAAAACCACGGTGTGGCACGGCCGGTCCCTTCGGCGTTGCTCAGGGCAGGCTTGCCCGGCCGTGCCTCGGCGCACGGCGGGACCCGGCCGACGCCCTTCGGGCTATGGCGGGCAGGCAAGGCCCGCCGTGCCACACACAGATTTGCAAGCGGCCTCGACGACGTGCCACGAAATGCGGCCACACCCCGAGCGGGCGCAGAACACAAGGGGAAGGCTTGCAAGGCGGGGGGCGCAGACGTAGGATAGGCTCGGGAGAGGAAGATCAATCCGCCGACGCGTGGCGGGCGGAGAGTCGCGTGCCCATCCGCAAACCCATCGCGACGGTCGGGGCCTACGTCGGAGACCAGATCGAGGGTCTGGGGCGGTTCAGCGTCTTCACGGCCCAGATGTTCCGCTGGCTGGCGACGGACGCGACGCGTTGGCGGTTGCTGCGGCCGCAACTTTATGCGGTGGGCGTTCGAAGCCTTCCGGTCATCGTCATCACGGGGGCGTTCGTGGGGATGGTGCTGGCGGCGCAGTCGTATTACCAATTCGAGGCGATCGGGCGGGCGTCGTGGTCGGGGGCGGTGATTAACGTCTCGGTCGTCAAGGAGTTAGGCCCCGTCCTGGCGGGGATCATGCTGGCGGGGATGGTGGGGGGCTCGCTGGCGGCCGAACTGGGGACGATGAAGGTCACCGAGCAGATCGACGCCCTCCGGGCGATGGGGGCGGACCCGATCCGGCATCTCGTGGTGCCGCGGTTCATCGCCACGTTCCTGATGATCCCCTTCCTGACGATTTACTGCGACTTCGTGGGCATCGTGGGCGGATACCTGGTGGCGTGGAGTTACGGGGTGGACACGCACGAGTACTGGATGCACTCGGCGGACGTGATCGAGAACTGGGACATTTTCTCGGGGGTGCTGAAGAGCACATTCTTCGGGGCGGCGATCGCGCTGATTTCGTGTTACAAGGGGTTCGGGAGCCGGCAGGGCGCGTACGGGGTGGGGATGGCGGCCCTGGAGGCGTTCGTCTCCTCCTTCGTGGCGATCCTGGTGCTGGACTTCTTCATCGTGCTCCTGTTGAACGGCGTGTATGACCTGATTTGGGGCCGGGTGGGGGTGTTCCTGTGAGCGTGGCGCAAGGCGACATCGCGCGCAGGACGGCGGCGGAAGAGCCGATCATCCGCTTGGTGAACGTCTGGAAAGAGTTCGCGGGCAACGAGGTGTTCCGGGACCTCGTGCTGGAGTTTCGGCGGGCGGCGACGACGGTGGTGCTCGGGCCGAGCGGGGTGGGAAAAAGCGTGATGCTGAAACTCATCCTGGGCCTCCTGAAGCCGGACCGGGGACGGATCTTCGTCGACGGGACGGACACGACGGACCTTTCGGAGCGGGACCTGATGCCGATCCGGACGCGGTTCGGGATGGTGTTCCAGGGGGCGGCCCTGTTTGACTTCCTTCCGGTGCGGGAGAACGTGGCGTTCGCGCTGCGGGAGCACAAGCGCCTGAGGGAGGACGAGGTCGAGCGGATCGTGCGCGAAAAGTTGGCGATGGTGGACCTGGCGGGGACCGAAAACCTTTGGCCGGAGGAACTCTCCGGCGGAATGAAGAAGCGCGTCGGCCTGGCCCGCGCGATTGCGATGGACCCGGAGGTGATCCTCTACGACGAGCCGACCACGGGGCTGGACCCGGTGACGGCCGACACGATCAACGAGATGATCCTGAAGTGCCAGCGGGAACTGGAGACGACGAGCATCGTCGTGACGCACGACATGGCGAGCGCGTACAAGGTGGGAGACCGCCTGGTGATGCTCCACGAAGGGCGGATCATCGCCGACGGGACGCCGCACCAGATCCGCACGAGCGCGGACGTCCGCGTGCAGCGGTTCGTGCGCGGGGACGCGATGCTGTCGACGGGACCGACTAACGGATAAGGAACGCAAACGATGAGCGACCGCAAACACATCGTCGTGGGCCTCTTCGTGCTGGGAGGCCTGGTGCTGCTCGGGGTGCTCGTCATGTGGTTCGAGGGAATGGCGCGGTTCGTGCGGACGCGGTACGAGATTCGCGGCCATTTGCCGAGCAGCATCGGCGTCCGAGCCGGAAAACGCGTCCACAAGGACGGGATGGAAGTGGGCGACGTGGTGGACGTGGTGTCGAGTTTGCCGGAGCGGCCGGGCGTCTGGGTGCACATGCGGATCGACCAGGACGTGGACATTCCGGCGGAGGCCCAGTTCGTCGCCCAGCAGATGACGATGGGCGACATCTTCCTGGACTTCGAGACGAAAACGCCGTCGACGAAAAATCTGCCGAAGGACGGTTCCGCGCGGATTGAAGGCCTGGTCAAGACGCCGAGCCTCCTACCGGAGGACATGCTGGAGGACGTGCGCGAGGGCATCGCGACCCTGAAGCGCCTGGAGCCGCTGAGCAAGAGCCTCGAGGAACTGGTGGCGCCGCGGACGGTGGAGGAGGTCGCGGCCGGCGAAAAGCCGGCGAACCTCTCCAGCGCCGTCAAGCAGTTCCAGGCCACCGCCAAGACGCTCCAGGACGAGTTGAAGGACCCGAAGAGCGGCTTCGGGCAACTCCTGGCCGGCGCGCAGAAGAGCGCGGAGGAACTCTCCAAGACGCTCACGGACGCGCGGACGACCTTCGCCTCGATCCGCGAGACGGCCGAGGTTTACCAGAAGAGCGGGACGAAGGCGACCGAGGTGATGGAGAAGGCCGGCGCGCTGGCGGACCAACTGAAGAAGGGCGCGGACGAAGCGCAGAAACTCCTGGCGAATGTCGGCGCCGTGGTGGACGGCGTCCGGCAGGGCAAGGGAACGCTCGGGAAATTCGTGGCCGACGACGAACTGCACCTGAAACTCGTCACGCTCATCGAGAACCTCGAGACCCTCACCGACAACACGAACCGCCTCGTCACGATGTGGCGCGAGCAGGGTGTCCTGGCGAAAGAAAAGTAGTCTTTACCGAGCCGCGACCGTAGCGATCGGCGTTGTCCGCGATCGGCGCGGTTCACTATCGGCGCGAGGATATGCCATGCGGGAAATCCAACTCGGCCTGATCGGCGCAGGGAACATGGGCGAAGCGATCGTGCGCGGCATCCTCGGGGCCGGGGTGCTCCAAGCCGACGAGATCCTCGCCGCCGACCCCGACGCGAATCGCCGAAAACGCTTCGAGGACGACCTGGGCATCCGCACGTTCGTCGAGAGCGGGCCGGTGGCCGAGCGGGCGCCGGTCGTCCTTCTGGCCGTCAAGCCGCAGATGTTCGACAAGGCCTTCGTGCCGGTGGCGAGCCTCCTCGGGCCGGATTCGCTCCTCATATCCATTTGCGCGGGGATTTCGACGCGGCACATCGAGGCGCTGACGCCGACGGGGACGCGCGTCATCCGCGCCATGCCGAATACGCCGATGGTCGTCGGCCGCGGCATCGCAGCCATCGCAGCCGGCTCGAAGGCGACGCCGAAAGACATCGAGACCGCGGAGCGGCTGCTGGGCGCGGCCGCGGAGATCATCCGCGTCCCGGAGACGCTCATCGACGCCGTCACCGCCGTGTCGGGCTCCGGGCCCGCGTACTTCTTCTACCTCGCGGAACTGCTGGCCGAGGCGGCCATCGAGGTCGGCCTGGCGGAGGAGGACGCGAAGCAACTGGCGCGCGTGACGTTCGAGGGGGCCGCACGGCTCCTGGCGGAGTCGGGCGAAGAGCCCGAAGCGCTGCGCGCGAAGGTCACAAGTCCCGGCGGCACGACCGAAGCCGCCATCCGCACCTTCGACGCGCTCGGCTTTCCGAAGATGGTCGCCGAAGCCGTCAAGGCCGCCCGCGACCGCGGACGGGAGTTGGGGCGGTAGGTTGCGGTGCCGTTCGAGCCGGGTGCGGGAGCACCCGGTCATGCGCGGTTGGCAAACGACGTTCGAGCCGGGGGCGGAAGCACCCGGTCATGCCCATCCGGCCGTGGCACGTGCCAAGCCGGGGAACGTGACCGGCGGCTTCCGCCGCCGGATCGAAAAGGCGCGGCGGGCTCGAACGACGCGCGAGCGAAAGGCGCGGCGCGTTACTCCCCTGTGCGCCGCAGCGCAGTCGCCACATCAAACGGATCGCTCGAAACCACGCTCGAGGTGTAAAGTTCCATCGCGCCGACGTCGGCGGTCTTCGCGCCGGGAGAACCGCGGTCCACGAAATGCACCAGCACGGGGAAAGATTCCCAGGCCGGGTCGGCGGGGCCGAGCGGCGGCATGTAAACGGCTACGTTGTACGATTCGACGCCCAGGCGCGCGTAAATCTTGAGAGCACGGTGCATGGCCGGGGCGAGGTCCGGCGAATCGAACCGATCGGCCACCAGCAGGAGTTCCTTTTCCTTGACGGGCACGAGGTGCGCGAGGGCCGTCACCCCGCCCCACCGCGCCGCCAGACCCAAGGCGTCATGCACCCGCACCAGGTCGTCGAAGTAATTCGTCTTATGAGCCTTGCGATACGCGAGCGCGTCGCGCCGCAGGCGTTCCACCTTCGCGTAATGGAACTTGCGGGCAACGGTCATCTGTGCGTGGCCGTGGATGATGCTCGCCGCCGCCTTCCACAGGCAGTTCCACATGAGGAAGAAGTATCGGGCCTCGGCGTCCTCGGCATGGACCTTCTCGGCCCAGGCGCGGGCGGTGGCCAGGAGGTCGGCGACTTCGGCGACCGTGAAGGCGTCGCTCTGAAAATGGAGCGGCGAATGCTCCTCGAAGATCACCAGGCCGTGCCAGGCGTCGTATGCGGCGACGTTGGCGGCCGTCTTCGTGCCGATCCGGCCGAAGGTGTTCTCGGGGGTGAGTTCCATCGGCCGGCAGAACGCGCACTTGGCGCGAGCGGCCTCGATCTCCTTCTGAAGGTCCGAATCGTCTTTGGCCTCGATCGGCCTGAGGGCCCGGATGGCGTTGAAGAGCGTCCCCTGCCCGGTGACGCGGTTGACGACGTGGACGATTTTCTGCCGGCGGATGGCGGCCAGGATCTGATCGCGCGTGGGAGCGAGGTAGGCGAACGCCTTGGCGATCCAGTCCTCCATCGCCTTGGGCGGAAGGACACGCGCCTCGCCGACCGTGAACTCAAAGAGCCGATCGAATGCGCGGCGAGCGCCGGCGTCGAGGGCCGCAACGAGCGTTTCGAGGTCGGTGATGGATTTCGGCATTTGGTGTTCCTTCACGGGCGCGGGCTCTAACGACGCGCGAGCGAAATCTCGCGCGATTTTCGAGCCGGGTGCGGAAGCACCCGGTCATGCTCATCCGGCCGTGGCACGTGCCAAGCCGGGGCACATGACCGGCGGCTCCCGCCGCCGGCTCGAAAGGCGCGCGAGCGAAAAGCCGCGCCGCCGGCTCGAAAGGCGCGCGAGCGGCGGGCTCGCCAAGTCGCCGGGGGCGCCGGCCGCGATCACGCCTTCGCCACCTCGTCGAGGACGGGCAGAAGGTAGTCGCGGGAAACGACGTCCCACGACATCTGGCGCGCCAGGTCATAGCCTCCGCGAATGAGCGCCTCGCGGGCCTTGCGGTCCGCCGGCAGGCGCTTCAGGATTTCATCCGCGATGCGGTTGGCTTCCTTTTCCTCGACGGCGTCGCGTTCCTTCGGGCCGATCGAAAGGACATTGTGCAGCCCGCCGTCTTTCTCGATGCGCGTGTAATCGGCCACGAGGACGTTCGGGACGGGCCGGCCGCCAGTAACCTTCGCGACAAACCCCGCGCAGCCGCAGATGTTCGTAATCACGCACAGGCCGCCGAACGAGAGCGGTTCGAGTTGGGCGATGCCGAACGGCTCGTAAATCGATTGGCCGAACTCGATGTCCGTCCCCTTGCGGATGTCCAGGAAATCCATGTCCTCGGGCATCTTGGCGCCGCAGGTCACGCGGTTCCAGCCGAACTGGTTGACGAGGATGACCTTGATCTGTCGGGCGCAGGCGTTGAACTTCTGCATGTGGACGTAGAAGTCCGCCTCGCCGCCCGACAGGTCGGGGTAGCCTTCGCGGTGGCCGACCGGCCAGGAGTAGCGGGCTTCCATGTCGAGGACCTCGTGGCCCTTGCGCGGGGCGCCGAGTTGGCTGGACAAGAGATACAGGACGCCGGTCCGGCCGGTCTCGCGGAACTTCTTCTCCAGGTGCCAGAGGACTTTCAGGTCCCGCCACATGCCCTTCGACAGGGCCATGCGCGTCACGTGGCTGAAGACAAAGTCGGGCCGGTACTCCAGGATCGCCTCCGTGTACTTCTGGAGTCGGTCCCTGGACTGCTCGACGTCCTCGACGGAGACCTCGTAGGCCGGCACGCCGTTGTACGCCAGGCGAATGTTCTTGTCGGCGAAGTCCGCCGCCATGAACTTCATCTCCTCCAGGACGTAGTCGCCGACGCAGAGGATGGCGTCGCAGAACCGCGCGGCCGAGACCAGAGCGTGCTTAAAGAACGGCGCCTGCAGGCCGAACACGTCCTCGACGAACTTGCCCTTGGCCATCGCCTCCTCTAGGACGTTGTAGAACATCGTGTCGTGCCCCGGATGGCCCTCGACGATCCGCCGCATCGTCGCCACTTCGTGGGCGTAGAAGATCGTGCGGTAGTCGCCGGAGTCGCGCGCGATGGCCGCCAGCGCGAGCGGCATGCCCATGAACTCGTGCGCCAGAATGATCGCGGGACCGTCCGACGCGGCGCCCAGCACGTCGATCGCCGCCAGACCCGGGCCGGCGAGACGCACGTACTGCTCGTATTCCCACTCGCGGTACAGGTCGCTCTTGATCCCGAAACGCTCGAAGAGCATCCGCTTCACTTCGCCCAGGCGGTCGAGGTTCGCATGGCCGACGTCCACCAGGACGACCTCGGGGCTCGATTCGACGCCGGTCGCCCTGTCGCGGAACGTCCGCCGGCCGTACACGATCCGCACGCCGTAACGCTCCTGGACCGGGCGGAACTTGGCGGCCCAGCCGCCGTCATCCGCCCCGCTCACGCCCGAATAGAGGACCTTGCCGTTCTTCGCCAGGAGCGCCTCATCCTCCGGCCCGCCGAGCGGGCCGACCAGGATCGACCGCTTGACGCCCTCGTTGTAAGTCTTGGCGGTGAAGAAACCCTGAAGCACCGCCCCGATGCCGCCCACCTTCTGAATCGCTTCGTGCGTGACGTGAACCACCGTGCTCATGCTCGATCCTTCTGCCGGTCCGAAACCTTTTGCCCCCGCTGCTTGCCGGAACGCAAAACGCTCGGCGACCGTCTCCGCCGAGCCCGGGCGCCCGCGGCCACCGATGCCGACGGTCCGCCGGCGTCCCCGCCTTGTTATCGGAAAAGGCGGCGCAAAACTTTCCTCTTTCAGGCATCGGCCGCGGCGTTTTCCCGATCGATCCACCGCGCCGCGCCCGCGCCGAGGAGCGTCTCGGCCAGTCGCACGCCGATCGCCCTCGCCTCGCCGGCCGGCCCCTCCGCCCGCTCCCGCAGACCCGCCCGCCCGTCCGCGCTCACCAGATACGCCTCCAGCGCGAGGCGCCCCGTCCCGTCCACCGTCCCAAGGACGCCCAGAGGCGTCCGGCACCCGGCCCCGAGACGGCGCACCAGCGCGCGCTCGGCCACGACCGCTTCGCGCGACGCCAGATCGTCCAGTGCCTCCACCAACCCGCGGACTCTCTCGTCGCCCGCGCGGAACTCCAGGCCGAGCGCCCCCTGCCCCGCCGCCGGAAGCGCCACGGAAACCGGCACCGTCCACGCCCGCGCGTCCAGCAACCCCAACCGCTCCAGGCCCGCCCGCGCGAGCACCGTCGCGTCGCACCGGCCGGCCGCCAACTTCGCCAGGCGCGTCTCCACGTTGCCCCGCAGGTCCGTGAAGCGAAGGTCCGCCCGGGCCGCCAGCAGCATCGCCCGCCGACGCGGGCTCGACGTCCCAACCATCGCCCCGCGAGGCAGGTCCTCCAGGGATTGCCCGGCGGAAGTCAGGAGACAATCCCGCGGGTCCGCGCGCGCCGGAACGGCCGCCTCAACCTCCAGGCCCTCCGGCACGCGCGTCGGCACGTCCTTCATCGAATGGACGGCCAGGTCGATCCGCTCCTCCGCCAGCGCTGCCTCGAGTTCCTTGACGAAGACACCGACCCCCAACCCGGCCGGCGCGGCGGCCAGCGGCGTCGCGCGGTCCCGGTCGCCCGCGGTCCTTATCGGCTCGACCCGGACCTCCAGGTCCGGCCACGCCTCGCGCAGGCGCGTCACCACCCACTCGGTCTGAACGAGCGCCAAGCGGCTCGCCCGCGAACCCACTCGGAGCACTTCGGCCATTGACCCTCCGGGCCGCACCCTAATGAAACGGCGGGCGCGATGCAAGACCCCGTCGCGCCATGTCATCGCGCCGTTCGCGCCACTCCTGCGCGCCATTCGCTGTTCAATCCGCTCGCCACAGGCGAGTCGCCGTGGCGACAATCCGAAATTTTACCCGCCGTAGCCCGCCTCGGCGGGCGAAGGAGGGCTGCAATCCGCAATTCTTTTCATTGACCCGCCCCGCCCGGCGCGGGAAACTCAGACGGTCAAAGGACACATCGGTCCCAGGAGGAGGCGATTATGCTCGCCGAAGAAGTCGTGAAAGTCGTCACGCAGGTGGACCTGATGAACGCGGTGGACAAGGTCGGCCGCCTCGTCATGGTGGTCCTCGCGGTCCAGATTCTGATGGGCTTGGCGTGGATGGTCGCCCACCGGCGCCTCGCGAAGAACCAGATTGAACTCGCGAAACTGGTGCGAGGCGAGTGCTGCCAGGGCGGCGGCGACTGACCGCCGACGGCGCGTCAGGGGACGCACGGGTGCTATGCTTTCGCTCTTGTCCGGCGTAGTCCCGGCGCGTGCTACTCTGCGAAGTAGCGAAGTGTTACTTCGCTACGAAGCACGAGCCGGGACGAAGACGGATGCGAAAGCATGGTCCTGCCGTGGGGTGTGTTATGCTCGACCCGACCCTCATCCGCGCGGAACCGGCGCGCGTCCAGGCGGCGCTCGGTCGGCGCGGCATGGCGGCGGAGGCGGTTCAGGGGGCGGCGGAATGCGACGCCCGCTGGCTAGCCCGCCAGGCGGTGGCCGACGCCCTGCGCACCCGCCGACGCCGCGCCAGCGAGGAAGTCGCCCGCGCTAAAACCGCTCCCGGCGCGCCGGGAACCGACGACCTCGAACGCGCCGGCCGCGAGGCTGCCGACGAACTGCGCCAGGTCGAGGCCGACCTGGCGCACCTGGAGGCCGAACGCGACGAGGCACTCCGCGCCCTCCCGAATCTCCCCGCCTCCGACGTCCCCGAGGAAACCACGGTCTTGCACGAAACGCCGCCCCGAGCCCGCTGCGGACTTGTCCGCCATAGCCCGACCTGTCCGCCACAGCCCGCAGGGCGACGGCGGAAGGGCGAAGGCGGAAGCAGCGGGTCACTCCTTCACTGGGACTTACTCAAAATCCTCAACCTCGCCCACACGGCCGACGCCTCCGCCGGGCGCGGCTTTCTCATCTGGCGGGGCCAGGGCGCGCGGCTCCTCCGGGCGCTGGCGGCCTTCATGCTCGATGTGCACGCGCGCGACTTCGGTTACGAGGAGGTCCGCTGCCCGTCGGTCGCGACGCGCGAAGCCCTCGAGGGGTCGGCCCACCTGCCGGCGCTCGAAGAAAAAATGTACGCCCTTTCCGAGCCGGGCGCGGAAGCGCCCGGTCAGCCACAATCGGCCGCGGCACGTGCCACGGCGGAGAACGTGACCGGCGGCTCCCGCCGCCGGCTCGAAGGAGGCGCCGGGCTTTTTCTCATCCCGCGCGCGGAGCCGCACCTCGCAAACCTCTTCCGCGGACAGGTTCTCGACGCGGGCGCCCTGCCCGCCCGATTCGTCGCTTCGGGCCCGGCATTTCGGCGCGAGGCGGACCACGGCGGCGCCGCGGGGCGCGGCCTCCTTCGGCTGCACGAGTTTCCGACCGTCGAAGTCTATGCGTTTTGCCGGCCCCAGGAGTCGGAGGCGGAACTCGCGCGGGCGGTGGAGGCGGCAACGAAAATCCTCGCGCTCCTGGAGGTGCCGCACCGCCGGCTCCTCCGCGGCGCGCGGTCCTTGAGCCACGCCGCCGCCAAGACGATTGACCTGGAGGTCTGGGCGGCAGGGGCCGAACCGTGGCTCGGCGTCGCCGCCCTTTCGTCCTTCACCGATTACCAGGCTCGCCGAACCGAGACGCGCTACCGGGCCGCGGACGCTAAACCGCGCCTCGTCCACACGGTGGGCGGCGCGGCCGTGGCGATCCCGCACCTCGTGGCGGCGCTCGTGGAGAACGGCCAGGAAGCGGACGGCTCCGTCCGCTTGCCGGAGGCGCTCCGGCCGTACATGGGCGGCCTGGACCGCCTCCGCCCGCCCGAGCCGTCCGACGCACGGGATGCAAAGGGGTAAAAAAGACCCCGTGCGGGATCCCCCCACCTCCGCACGGGGGTCGGTGACTGTACCTGTCCTGCCGTCGCGGTATCATTGGCAGCAAGCGGCGACGAGGGCGAGCAAAACCGTCTCTCGGGTACCCGTTGTGTGACAACCGTATGTCACTCCCGCGGGGCGGCCTGGTGTGACTAGGTTTTCTGGCGAACGTTAGGTCTTTGTAGCGCAGGGCTTTACGCCCCGCGCGGACCGCTTTCGGCGGCATGGGCGGCGCGGGGGATGAACCCCCGCGCTACACGGACGACAGAACGCCAACCTTCAGAAATGGGTCATGCCAGAAAATCTAGTCACACCCGGGCGGCCTGGGCGGCGGCAAAAAGAAAGTTGACAGGCACGCGGGCAGACCGATACCTTCTTCAGTTCCACGGGGTTGGGAACTTTTTGCATCGGGCTCTGTAGCGCGGGGGTTTATCCCCCGCGGCCGTGGGATGTAAGGCGTTTTGCGCGGGGGGTAAACCCCCGCGCTACAAGGTAGGCTCTGATCGTCGGTTGTGGTTAACGATGCAAAAAGTTCTTGGATCCGTGGCGAAGGCGGAAAGGAGCGTGCCGGAAAGGGCGGACGCCGGCAGACCTGAAGAACGCGGCCCTGGCACGCTACCTCGCGAAGCGGCGCCAGGGCATTGCTTTTTTGACGCCTGGCGGTTAAGGGGCTGTAATAGAATGCCGTCCCATAGCGAACCGCGGGACAAAGGGAGGAAGGGTAAACCGCAAACGACAAAAGGCAATGACCAATTGCGGCGAAGCCGCATAGTGGACATTGGCGTTTGAAGTTTGTCGTTTCTGACTGTCTCTCCGTCCCTTTGTTCCTGGCTGAAAGTGCCAGGTTGTCATTGGATTCGGGGCTTTGGGTCGCCAACATCAGGGAACATGACTATGGCGGAAAGCGCCTATAAAAACACGCTCAACCTGCCGCGGACCGAGTTCCCGATGAAGGCGAACCTGGTCCAGCACGAGCCGGCCCTGCGCCGACGATGGGCCGAGATGGACCTCTATCGGATGATCCGCGCCGCGGAGCATCCGAAGGGCCGGTACGTCCTTCACGACGGCCCGCCGTACGCGAACGGCGACATCCACATCGGGACGGGCATCAACAAGATTCTGAAGGACATCGTCGTGAAGTACAAGACGATGCGCGGCTACGATTCGCCGTACATCCCCGGCTGGGATTGCCACGGCCTGCCGATCGAGCACAAGGTCCGCCAGGAACTCGGGCCCAAGGCCGACGCCTTGAGCGCGACCCAGATCCGCGATCGGTGCCGCGAGTACGCCCTGCGCTACGCCAAGGTCCAGAGCGAACAGTTCCAGAGCCTGGGCGTCCTGGGGCGGTTCGACAAGCCGTACCTCACGCTCGACCCGGCATACGAGGAAGGCCAGATGGAAGTCCTCGCGGCCTTGGCGGACGAGGGCCTCTTGTACCGCGACCGGCGGGCGATCCATTGGTGCGCGAGTTGCGAGACGGCCCTTGCGGAAGCGGAACTCGAGTACGCCGACGACGAGGGGCCGAGCGTCCATGTCCTCTTTCAGTTAACAGAGGAATCCGTAGCCAAACTGCCGGAGAAACTGCATGGCAAGCCTGTCTACCTGATGATCTGGACCACGACTCCGTGGACCTTGCCGGCGAACCTGGCGGTCGCGGTCCATCCGGACCTCGAATACGAGGCTTTGCCCGTCTTTCATTGCGGTTCAGATTGCTATTTGATTGTCAAAGTGGGCCGCGCCGAAACGCTCGGCTTCCCAATTGGGGAGCTCTCGGAAGCTGTAACGCTCACCGGCAAAGACCTCGACGGCCAGACCTATACGCACCCTTTTATGGGGCCGCCACAGGGCAAAGATTTGCGGCAAGTTTTTGCCGACCCAAATATGGTTTTTGAGGATATGGGCACGGGCCTCGTGCACATCGCCCCCGGCCACGGGCGCGAGGACAACCTGCTGGGCATGAAGTGCGGCCTGCCGGCCTACAGCCCGGTCCTGGCGGATGGACGGTTCGACGAATCGGTGCCGGAGTGGATCCGCGGCAAGAGCGTGTGGGAAGCCAACCCGATCATCATGAAGCGCCTCGCCGAGTCGGGGCACCTCGTGGCCGAGGGAGTGACGGTCCACCGGTATCCGCACTGCTGGCGGTGCCGGGAGCCGGTCATCTTCCGCGCGACCGAGCAGTGGTTCGTCGCGCTCGACTCCGGCGAGACGGGCAAGAGCCTGCGCCAGCGGGTGCTGGAGGCGGCGGGCGGCGTCCAGTGGGTCCCCGCGTGGAACGAAGCGAGGATCCGCGGGACGATTCTGACGCGCCCCGACTGGTGCATCAGCCGGCAGAAACTCTGGGGCGTTCCGATCCCGGCCCTGTACTGCGAAGGGTGCGGCAAAGCGCTCCTCACGGGCGACATGATGCGCGCCGCCGGAAAGTTCTTCGGCCTAAGGGGGAGCACCGCGTGGTACGAGGCGACGGTCGAAGAGGTGTTCGGCTCTCCGCCGGCGTGCCCGGAGTGCGGCGGCAGAAAGTGGCGCAAGGAGACGGACGTCTTCGACGTCTGGCTCGACTCGGGCGTCTCCTGGCGGAGCGTCTGCGAGGCCGAGGACCTCGGCATGCCGGTCGAACTCTACCTCGAAGGCTCCGACCAACACCGCGGGTGGTTCCAGTCGAGCCTCGTGCTGGGGGTGGTGGCGCGCGGCCAGCCGCCGTTCCGCACGTGCATCACGCACGGCTTCGTGGTGGACGAAGAGGGCCGCAAGATGTCGAAGAGTCTCGGCAACACGGTGAACGTCCTGGACGAGGTGGGGCGGCTCGGGGCGGACGTGGTGCGGCTCTGGGCCTCGAGCGTGGACTATAGTTACGACATCCGCGCCTCGGACGCCCTCATCTCGAACCTCCAGGACGCCTATCGCAAGATCCGCAACACCCTCAGGTTCCTGATGGGGAACACGGGGGACTTCGACCCGAAGAAGAACGCGGTGAAGCCGGCCGACTTGCAGGCGATCGACCGGTGGCTGCTGGCGCGGGGGCAGCAACTGGTGGCGGACGTGACGGCCCAGATGGAGGCGTTCCAGTTCCATCGCGTCTTCAGCCTGGTCCACGTCTTCTGCGTGAGCGACCTGTCGGCGTTCTATCTGGACGTGCAGAAAGACGTGTTGTATTGCGATGCGGCCGACGCGCCCCGCCGCCGCAGCGCCCAGACGGCCATGGCCGAGACAGCCGACGTGCTCGTGCGCCTGCTGGCGCCGATCCTGGTGCACACGGCGGAGGAGGCGTGGGAGCACCTGGCTCCGGCGGTCCCGGCGCGCCGGGACACGCGCGAGCCGAGCGTTCACCTCGCGCGCTGGCCCGAGGTCGACGCGGACCTCCTGGACGAGGACTTGCTCGCCCACTGGGAGTGGCTGATGGACGTCCGGCGCGACGCGTACGCCCTGCTCGAGGTGTTCCGCAAGAAGGGCCGTTTCGCCAAGCACACCGAGGCGCGGGTGGCCCTCGCGCCGGCGGATGAGAAAGAGCGGGCGGAACTGGCGAAGGTCGGCGCGGAGACGCTGGCGGCGCTCCTCCTGGTGAGCGAACTGGTGCTGGTGTCGCCCGAGGAGGCCGAGGCGCTCGAAGGCGAGCGGGCCGAGGCCGGCGAGGCGGACCAGAAACGTTTCGCCTCCGCCGTCCTCCTGCCGCAGAAGTATTCGAGGTGCGAGCGGTGCTGGAATTGGTGGCCGAGCGTCGGCCAGGGCGAGCCGAAGAACCTCTGCGAGCGATGCCGAAACGTCATCGCCCAACGATAAAATTTCCTGTTTAGCCGCGACCCGAAGGGGAGCGAGGACCTCGAAAAGGATTCACAAAATGAGCGACACAAGCCAACCCGGACCCAAGAGCCGGGAAACCATCGAACGGTTCAACAAGTACGTGATGAGCAACTACACGCGCCTGCCCCTGGTGGCGGTGCGCGGCGAAGGGCCGTACATCTGGGACGCCGACGGCAAGCGCTACCTGGACCTTTTCAGCGGGTGGGCGGTGACGGGCGTGGGCCATTGCCATCCGCGCCTCGCGGAGGCGATCGCCAAGCAGGCCGCCAAACTCATCTTCATGCCTAACACATGGTACACCGAGCCTCAAGGCCGCCTGGCCGAGTGGATCGCGACGACGTCGTTCGGCGGGAAGTGCTTCTTCTGCAACTCCGGCGCCGAGGCGAACGAGGGGGCGATTAAACTGGCGCGCCTGGCGACGGCCAAGGAAAAGTACAAGATCATCTCGTTCGAGAACAGTTTCCACGGGCGGACGTTCGCGGCGATCACGGCGACGGCGCAGCCGAAGTACCAGCAGGGCTTCGCGCCCCTCGTGCCGGGCTTCTCGTACGCACCGCTCAACGACCTGAAGGCCGTCGAAAAGTTGGTGGACGGCGAAACCGCCGCCATCCTCATCGAGCCGATCCAGGGCGAGGGCGGCGTCAACGTCGCCGACGCGGAGTTTCTGCGGGCCCTGCGCGACCTGTGCGACCAGCGCGGCATGGTTCTGATTTTCGACGAGGTGCAGACGGGCGTCGGGCGTTGCGGCACGTGGTGGGGCTATCAGGTGCCGGGCGTCGAACCGGACATCATGACGATGGCCAAGCAGTTGGGCGGCGGGACGGCGATCGGCGCCATGTGCGCCAAGCCCGAGGTCGCGGAGCACCTGAAGCCCGGCACGCACGCCTCGACGTTCGGCGGGAACCCGCTGGCGGCGGCGGCCGGGTGCGCGGTCTTCGAGATCATCCGCGACGAGAACCTCCTGGAAAACACCCAGAAAATGGGGGCGTATCTGAAACAGCGGATGTTGGAACTGAAGCAGGACTCACCGCTCATCGCCGAGGTCCGCGGCGCGGGGCTCATGGTCGGCGTGGAACTCACCGAAAGCGGGGCGGGCGTCGCGGCGGCGTGCCTGGCGAAGGGCCTGCACATCAACTGCACCCATGGGACAGTCCTGCGCATCATGCCGCCCCTCACGATCACGCGGGAACAGTTGGACGAAGGGCTGGACGTCCTCGCGGACGTCCTCAACGCGGAACGCGGAACCGGACGGCAAACGGCAAACAGCAAAAAGCAATGACCAAACGCGGCGGAGCCGCGGCCTTGGGCATTGTTGATTTGTAGTTTGGCGTTTGGTGTCGAACTTGGAACTTTGCACCGGGGGCAGCATGATACGACCGGATGGAAGAAAAGCGGCGGAGTTACGGCCTGTGAAGATGACGGCGGATTTCATCGGCACGGCCGACGGGTCGGTGCTCGTGGAACTGGGCCGCACGCGCGTCGTCTGCACGGCGACGCTCCAGGCGGGTGTGCCGCGATGGCTCCAGGGCCGCGGCACCGGCTGGGTGACGGCGGAGTACGGGATGCTGCCGGCGTCGGCGGGCCGGCGCATGCGGCGCGACGGACCGTGGGGCGTGGACTCGCGGGGGACCGAGATCCGCCGCCTCATCGGGCGGGCCCTGCGGGCCGTGGTGGACCTGGCGGCCCTCGGGGAGAACACACTCATCGTGGACTGCGACGTGCTGGAGGCCGACGGCGGGACGCGCACCGCCGCCATCACGGGCGGATGGGTGGCGCTGGCGCGGGCGGTGGACCGGGCGCGGGCCGATGGCCGGCTCGTCACCGACGCCGAACCCATCGCCGACCGGGCGACGGCCGTCAGTTGCGGCCTGGTGGACGGCGAGGCGCGGCTGGACCTCGCGTACGAGGAGGACAGCGCGGCCGAGGTGGACATGAACGTGGCGATGACGCCGGCCGGCCGGCTGATCGAAGTCCAGGCGACCGGCGAAGGCACGACCTTCACCGAGGACCAGATGGTTCGGCTGGTGCGGTTGGCGCACCAGGGGTGCAAGCGGCTGGCCGAGGCCCAGGCAGGGGCCCGCAGGAAACGCCGGCGCCGGGGCGGCAGGCGACGAGGGGCCGGAGGGTCACCATGAACGCACGAGCCTGGGCGAGGCGGGGCGCGCCGGGACTGCTGGCGGCGGCACTGGCGTTGGCGGCGGCGCTCGGCGGATGCGAACCCGCGCAGCGGGATTTGACGATCCTCCTGGTCGAATACCAAGGGCCGGAGGCGCGCCCGAGCGCCGACCGTCTGGCCGGCGAACTGGCGGACCAGAAACTGCCGGACGTCTTCGTGGTCGAAGGGCCCGACTACGCGGCCGTGTGCGTCGGCCGGTACCGCACGTGGAACGATACGAAGGCGCGGGAAATGATGGGGCGGGTACGCCGGATCCGGGACGCTCGCGGCCAGTACCCGTTCCAGGGCGTGTTGCTCGTGCCCGTGCCGGAGCCGGCTCCGAAAACCTCGTGGGCGCTGGAAGAGGCGCCGGGCGTCTACAGCCTGTACGTGGCGGGCTGGGAATCGCTCGGCCGAAAGGAAAACGCCCAGGCCTACGCCGCCAACTTGCGCAAGGAGGGCTGGGAAGCCTACGTCTACCACGGCCCGCGCCTCTCGATGGTCACGATCGGCGCGTTTGGGCCGGACCTTTTCGACGACGCATCGAAGATCGGCCGGCCGGGCGTCAAGCCGACGATCGTCCATCCGAAGGCGCTGGAGATTCTGCGGGCGTTTTCCTACCTGCGGATCGAGGACCAGGTGACGCCGGTGCATTCGACGGCGATCCGGATTCCCGGCCGCGAGGCAACGGCCTCCACCCGGCCGCCGCTGCCGAAGGTCCTCTATCGCGTCACGCTGAGCCTGGTGAGCACGGAGACGGGCGTGGCGGCGGGGCGCGGGCAGGCGTCGGGCGTTGCGCAGCACGAGCGGGAGATCGGGCCCCTGGTCGAGGCGCTCGTCAAGCAGTTGGTCGCGTCGCTCGGCCCGGCCAAGCGGGTGCGGATCGGGCAGGTAGGCCTGTCGGCGGCGAGCCCGGAAGCGGCCGAACTCGGGGCGGACCGTGCCGCCGCCGACGCCCTGGCCGCCGCCCTCCAGCGTGCCGCTCAAGATCGGCGACTCCTGATCCTCAGCCCGGAGGCGACGCGCCAGGTTCTCGACGCGGCCGGCCTCGCGGAAGAGATGGTCCGCAAAAGCCCGCGCCTGGCGCGGGGCTTGAAGGACCTGGACTTTGTCCTCGTCGGGTCGGTGACGGCGACGAAGATGTGAGGTCCGAGGGATGGCGCGAACGGTGGTGATCGCGACGCAGAACCGCAAGAAGTTCGAGGAGATGGCCGCCATGCTGGACGGGCTGGACCTGGAGGTCCGCTCGCTGGCGGATTTTTCCGGCGTGCCGACCGTCCCCGAAGAAGGTGAAACGTTCGAGGAAAATGCGAAGGCCAAGGCGCTCGCCTACGCCCAGGCGACGGGCCAGTGGGCCCTGGCCGACGACTCGGGCCTCGAGGTGGACGCGCTCGCGGGAAAGCCGGGCGTCCGCTCCTCCCGCTGGGGCGGCGAGGAAGGCAACGACGGCCTCAACAACCGCACGCTCCTGGAGGCGCTCGCGGACCATCCGAAAGAGACGTGGACGGCCCGATACCGGTGCGTGGTCGCCCTGGCCACGCCGGACCGCGTTCTCCTCGTGGCCGAAGGCGCCTGCGAGGGGCGGATCACAGACCGGCCGGCCGGGGCGAACGGGTTCGGCTACGACCCGTACTTTTACCTTCCGGACGCGGGGCGGACGATGGCCCAACTGGCGCCGTCGGCGAAGAACCGTCGGAGCCACCGCGGCCGGGCGCTCCGGGGTCTGAAAGTGCGGCTCAAAAAACTCTTGTAGAATTTTCCGCGACGCGCACAATGGCGCGCTTCCAAGGGGTGAAACTCAGAGGCGGCGAAGCCGACGATACTACTCGGCGAATCCCGGCGCGCCGGGAAAGGAGAGACAAGAGATGGTGCCAAAGCAGGTGTTCTTCACGAAGGGCGTGGGGATTCACCGCGAGAAACTGGCGAGTTTCGAGTTGGCGCTCCGCGACGCCGGCATCGAGAAATACAACATCGTGCGCGTCTCCAGCATCTTTCCGCCCGGATGCAAGATCGTGGCGCGCGACAAGGGTCTGGCCCAACTGCCCCCCGGACAGATCGTTTACTGCGTCATGGCCGAGGCCGCCGACAACGAGCCGAACCGCCTCGCGGCCGCCTCCATCGGCCTGGCGGTTCCCGCCGAGGGAACGCAGTACGGGTATCTCTCGGAGCATCACGCGTTCGGCCAGACGGGCGCCATCGCCGGCGACTACGCCGAGGACCTCGCCGCCACCATGCTCGCCACCACCCTGGGCCTCGAGTTCGCCCCCGAGTCGGCCTACGACGAACGCAAACAGATCTACCTGATGAGCGGCAAGATCGTCACCACGCGCAACATCACCCAGAGCGCCGAGTGCTGCAAACTCGGACGGTGGACCACCGTCCTGGCGGCCGCCGTCTTCGTCACCGGACAGCAGGACCTCTTCGAATAGCGAAGGCCGAGCGCCGCTAGACCATGGACGAACCGGAACTCATCCCGCACAATTTCCTCGGTCTGTCGGCCGCCGCGTCGGCCTACGAGTCGGCCCGCGTCGTCGTCCTGCCGGTTCCGTTCGAGGCGACGACGTCCTACGGCGCCGGGACGCGCGGCGGACCGGACGCCATCCTCGCCGCCAGCCGACAGGTCGAAACTTTCGACCCCGAGACGGGGCGCGACCTCACCGACGCCCCCATCCACACGCATCCGTCGGTCGCGCCCGCCCTCGGGTCGCCGGACGCGATGACGGACCGCCTGACGGCCGTGGCCGGCCGGTTGTACGCGGACGGCAAGTGGGTGCTCGCGCTCGGCGGGGAGCACGCGATCACGCTCGGCCTCGTGCGGGCCGCCGCCAAAAAGCACGGACGACTCTCCGTCCTTCAACTGGACGCCCACGCCGACCTCCGCGACTCCTGGGAAGGGACCCCCTACAGCCACGCCTGCGTCATGCGCCGCATCGTCGAGGACGGACACCGGACGGTCCACGTCGGCATTCGCAACGCCTGCCGCGAGGAAGTCGAGTTTGCCGAGGCGCACGGGCTGCCGATCTTCTGGGCCAGCAAGTTCGCCGGCTCCGACGCGCTTCTGGAGGCCGCCGACGCCCTCGAGGGCCCCGTCTATGTGACGGTGGATGTCGACGGCCTCGACCCGGGCGTCATCCGGACGACCGGCACCCCCGAGCCGGGCGGGCTGGGATGGTGGGAGACGATGCGACTGCTGGAACGCATCTTCAAGAAACACCCGGTCGTCGGCGCCGACCTCGTGGAACTTTCGGCCCAGGGCGACATCGCCAGCGACTTCGCCGCCGCTCGCCTCGCCGCCAAACTCGCCGCCCTCGCCCCATCCCGACCGTAACCTTGCCCCGTCCCTGGTGTTAAAATGCTTGCGGCCTAAGGCCCCGGGAGGGGGCCTTCTGTGCGCGGGGAAAGACGAGCCGTGAAACGCGTTCCATCCAATCCGTGGCGGACGCCGGCGGCGGTGCTGCTCATCCTGCTCGCCATGGCAGCCCCGTGCGCAGCGCGCGGGACCGGGGGATTCTTGCGCGACTGGGCCGTCTGCGGACCCCTCGAGGGGACGCGCCTCGCGGTCCCCGCCCTCGCGCCCGACGCCGTCGGGTATCCCGGCCTCTATTCGCTGGGGCGGGTCTGGCTGCGGGCACGCGCCGAGGAGGACGGCCGGGTGGACCTTCGCCGATTGTTTCCCGACCCGCCGACCGGCACCGCCCTGGCGCACACGTTCTTCCGGGTGCCGGCGGACGGGACGTACATCCTGCGCCTGGGGAGCGACGACGCGGTCCGCGCGGAGATCGACGGCCGGGTGCTTCTCGAGCACGACGTGAGGCGTCCCTGGCGCGCGGACGCCGAGGAGATCGTGGTCGAACTGTCGGGCGGCTGGCATCGCCTGCTCGTCCGCGTGGTGGACTACGGGGCGCAGTGGGCGTTCTCCGTCCGTGTGGCGGACGGCAAGAATCGGCCCATCGAGGTCCCGCACCAGGCCGACCCGCCCGCCGCGCTCACCGGGGAGTACCGTCTCGACGACGCCGTCACGCTGGAGCGGCGGGCCGAGGCGACGCTCTACCTGGTGGGGTGGGCGGAGCAGACACTTTCGGACCTCCAGATGCGGCGCGGGCGTCTGGAAGCGCTGCCCGCGGGGTACGTGACGTTCGGGGCATACTCCGGGGCGCGAACGCTGGGCCTGGAGTTTTTCGATTCGCTGGCGTCGGTCTGGCGCGGCCACCTCCACGGCGACGGCGCGGACGAACCGCTCGAAGCGGCCTCGGCGGCCGTGGACGCCGCCGCCGGACTGTCGGAATCGCTCGGCGCGGAGACGAGGAACCTGCTGGGCGCGATGGCCGACGCTGCGGGCGCGTGGAAAACGCTCGGCGGGGTGCGCGTGTCGGAGCGCGATACCGCCTCCGCGGCGCTTCGTCTGGCCGAGGTGCTCCAGGGCACGCGGCGGCTGGCGGACCAGGTGGAGAAGGAACACGTCCTGATGGCCCGCCTCGAAAGCGACATCCGCAACTGGCGCCAGCGGGACCTGACGGTCCGCGTCCTCGACGCCGAGGGCGGGC
>Ga0307380_10001342_pt1 | contig 36236 bp, 32 predicted proteins | sample UN3MG_FD_202239 | JGI IMG/M metagenome (GOLD analysis project Ga0307380, IMG submission 202239) | Soil microbial communities from Risofladan, Vaasa, Finland - UN-3 | ecosystem: Environmental > Terrestrial > Soil > Coastal area > Acid sulfate soil | place: Finland: Risofladan, Vaasa | collected...
CGTTCCTGTTACCTACTCGAAGCTAGATAACGACGGCGACGCGCTGTTCGATGAAGATCCGATCGATGGACTCGACAACGACGGTGACGGCCTGTTCGATGAGGATCCGGTCGACTTCTTCGTCCGTTTCGTCCCGATGCTCGATCCGACGAATCGGGACTCCGACTCGGATGGATTCATCGATGGGTTGGATGACGATCCGTGCAACTCGGAGCTGATCCCGCTCTTGCCGGAGGTGCAGATGCAGCCGATCGACACCGATGGCGACGGCTTCAGCGATGACGACGAGATCGTCGCCGGGACACACCCCAACGACCCGGAGGACTATCCTACCGCATACTGCAAGATCGATCTGGACTTCGATCAAGAGATCGACGACCGGTTGTGGCTGGAGCCGACTCTGTGCTGCGGCATCGCGAACTCGGTGGCGATCGACATCGATTCGAACGTGTTGATCGACGCCCGCGTACGCATCATCGCCCCGCGCGATGTGAAGAAGGGCGACTTCGATGGCGATGGGTCCGAGGACGACTACCGCTACGTTGTGGAGTACGCGTTCGGCAACTACCGTGTAGTGCAGCCGCGCATCTTGTTGACGATCGACGACTACAACGGCGATCTCACAATCGATCACGCCGAGGTCGTGAGGAAGTAGGAAAAAGGGGACAGTCCCCTTTTCATAGAGGGCTGTCCCCGTCGCTTCGTATGTAGCGTGTGCAGCTCGTCTGCCACGTTCCACGCACAAGCGGCAAAGCCAACGTCGGAGACTGCCTGTCCGCAAGGTAGACAGGGCTCCGACGCTACGCAAGCGCGATCTTTTCGTAGCGTGTGCAGCTTGCCACGCGTGGCTTGCCTATCACGTTTGCGATCTGAATCAGGGTTCGGAACACAGCGGTGGCTTGCCAGCCACGTTTTGTTGTAGTTGAGGGGTAGCCCACAACAACACAGACTTACAGCGCAACGTCGGGCACCGGACCCGACGCTACACAAGAAACGTCGTTTTCGGAGCGTAGTAGCTTGCCGTGTGTGGCTTGTCTGCAACGTTAAGGTGCAGAGCAACGTCGGGTGCAAGACCCGATGCTATGCAAGGCTGGTGTTCTCGTAGCGAGTGCAGCTTGTCTGCCACGTTTTGTTGTGGCGTGGCAGTTCATCTGCCACGTTGAGGGATACCCCCGCACAACAAGCTTGCATCCCAACGTCGGGCACAGGGCCCGACGCTACACAAGAAACATCGTTTTCGTAGGCAAGCCCTACTTTCCAGCCAGCTCGGCTTCGATCATCTGCGCAAAGACCTCGTAGGGTGCCGCGCCGGGGATCTTCTTCCCGTTGATGAAGAATGTCGGTGTACCGTCCACCCCCAGTTCTTTCCCGAGCGCCACTGTTGCTTCCACTGCCGCGGTGTACGTTCCCGCTGTGAGGGAGTGCAGAAAGCGATCGCGGTCCGCTCCAGCCGCGGCGGCTATGGCGGCCAGCCACGCGGGAGTGAGGACGGAGCTTCCGCGTACGTTGAATTGGGCAATGAGTAGGCGCTGGAAGTCCCAGAAGAGACCCTGCTCTTCCGCACAGAATCCTGCCTCCACTGCCCGATAAGCTGTTTCTCCGTGCACGGGGAATGGGAGGAAGTAGAGCTTTGCCTTACCGGTGTCGATGTAGTCTGCCTCGATCCGCGGGAGGGTCTCAGTCGTGAATTTGCTGCAGTAGGGACATGTGAAGTCGGTGAATTCGATGATCGTCACAGAAGCATCCTCACTTCCTTCCATCGGTGGAGGCGCGGGGAGACGAGACAGTATGCTTTCGCTTGCTTCGGCGGGATAGAATCCGCCGTCTCGCGTCGTCAGGAAGTCAAGGGTGGGTGGACAGACTGAAAAGGCATTTCCCTGATCGGCTGAGGGCCCAGGTACCGCATTTCCCGCCCCGATGATTAGCCCGCTGAAGGTGCGCGCTGTGCTGTAGCACGGCGGGATATCGACGCTGATCCCCGTGCGTTTGTTGCCAGTGAGAGTATTGGCGGTGAGGGTCACCTGCGCCGAGTCGGCGATGATCATTCCGTCCTTTGTATTCTCGGAGATCGTGCAGTAGGCGAGCGTTGCCCGTGTATGTTCGGGGATAACGATGCCGTAGGTATTTCTGGACATAGTCGTGTTTGTGATATCCGCGCTGGCGGACGAGCTGAGCCAGATTCCTGTGTAGTTATCAGCGAAGTTTGAGTCGTTGACAATGGTGTGTGCGTTATCGACGATGTACAGGCCGTAGCGATCGTTTGCCGTGATCGCACAGTTGTTGACGGTGACTGTCGTGCTTCCCTGCACGAGGATACCATCAGCGCACAGGCTCCGTGCCGCGTCCGCGCAATCTCCACTTGCCCCGGTGATGGTGAGGTTGGAGGCGGTCACCGACGCCGTCTGGGACGTGCTTGCCGTTGTGATCCACACCGTAGGGAGTCCTGGTTGATCGGCAATGATGACCGTCTCCTGCGCGCCTGTTCCACGAATCACGAGCGACTTGTCGATCCTCAGGTTCTCCTGCCATGTTCCCTGAGGAAGCTCGATCGTCGTTCCAGGTGGGGCCTGATCTATGGCTGCTTGGATCGATGAACCTGTCTGCACGCGCATGACTTCTTCCGCTGGAGCGGCAAACTGAAGCCCAACAAGGAAGACGAGGAGGATGAATACTCCCCGCCACTTGAGAAGGTTCTTCGGCTGATTGTTCATGTCTAACATATCGAGAGTCTAGTGTGGTTCGCGCATGCGATCAACCTTGCCGTCGCGAGCGATATCATCGCGAGCGATATCATCGCGTGCGATATCATCGCGTGCGGTGTCATCTCGCACGAGTTCCTCCCACGCGTTCATCTCTTTTCTTAGGCTTTCCGTCAGGTCGTGATGCTGGCGACCGAGCGTGGCGATCTGTTCCCCGTTACCATCTTGGCTTGCGGTGGCGAGGAGCTTCTCTACCTCGGCAAGGTCCTCCTCCAACCTATCGATCGCCTGCTCGATCCGCTCTATCTCCTGCCGTCGTTTCTTGTCCTGGTACTTATCATTTTTGACCTTTGTTGAAGTGGGCTTAATCAGCCTCGGCTGCGCTGGCTCGACTGTCTGGGATGGTTGCTCATGGTTATGACGCCGACGGTACTCGGCAAACCCGTAACTGTAGACGCGAAGTCTCCTGTCTTCTATCTGCCACACCTGCGTCGCCAACGCCTCTAGCAGGGCGCGGTCGTGGGACACGAGGATGATCGTCCCCGCGTAGTCGAGAAGGGCCTGTTCCAGGATCTCCTGGCTGCGCAGATCGAGGTGGTTCGTCGGCTCGTCCAACAACAGGAGGTTCCCCTCTACCAGGGAGAGAATCGCGAGCGCCACCCGGCTCCTCTCCCCTCCGGAGAGAGAATCTAGGCGCTTGCTCACGTCATCGCCGGAGAAGAGGAAGCGTCCGAGGAGGCCGCGCGCTTGGCCGATTGTGAGGTTGGAGCGAGAGATGATCATGTCTAAGACTGTTTCTCCTCCGTGCAGTCCCTCCTGCTTCTGGCTGTAGACGACCGGCCTCACCCCGTGGCCGAGGGTGGCGCTCCCCTGCAAGGGGGCGAGATCGCCGGTGATCGTCTTCAGTAGGGACGTCTTTCCACAACCGTTCTCACCAATTATCGCTATCCGCTCACCGCGATTGATTACAAGATCCGGGGACCAGAAGAGGACGGTATCGTATCCGATCTTCAGGTTACTCAACATGAGGACATTCTTTCCGCTTGCCGTGCCAATCGGGATAGCAAGCGAGATCTGTCGCGCCGTGCGGGGACACTCGACGAGATCCTCTTCCAAATGGGAGAGCTTCCGCTCGCGGTCCTTTGCCTGGCGGTGCTTCTGCCCAGCGTGATGGCGATGGATGAAGTCCTTGTAGCGGCCGATCGTCTCCTGCTGCTCATCGTAGAGCCCTTGACGTTGGGCGATCTGCGCATGGCGCTGCACGCGGGACGCGGTGTACCCTCCGCGGTAGGTGTTGATCTCGCCGAAGACAATCTCCCACGTGCGGTTGGTGACGTGGTCGAGGAGGTGCCGATCGTGTGAAACAACGAGCAGCGCGCCCGGGAATTCGAGAAGCTCCTCTTCCAACCAGTCGAGGGCAGCAAAGTCGAGGTGGTTCGTAGGCTCATCGAGCAGGAGCAGGTCTGGCTCCTCCACTAGCACTCGCGCCAGAGCGGCGCGGGCCTCCTCTCCACCGGAGAGGAGAGAGACTGGTTTACCAAATTCATCGGGGGAGAACCCGACCCCGCTCAGAACGGAGCGGATGCGCGCCTCGATCTCGTATCCTCCCTGCCTCGAAAATTCATGTAGGAGGTCATCGTAGCGGTGCATGACATCAGGATCGTCGCTTGCCCCCATCCTCGCTTCGAGGAGACGGAGTTCCTTCTCCATCTCCATCAGCTTGGCGAACGGAAGATGCATCGCCTCGACGAGAGTTGCCCCCTGTTCCAGCCGGGCCAGCTGTGGAAGGTAGCCGACGCGCAGGCCGCGGGAGCGATGGATTGTCCCACTCGATGCCTCCTCCGTGCCGGCAATGATTGACAACAGAGTCGACTTACCGACACCGTTGTCGCCGACGAGGGTAATCTTCTCTCCGCTCGCGATCGCCGCGGAGAACGGGGCGAACAGCAGTTGCGCCCCGAATGACTTTGTTAGTTTATCTATCTGTAGAAGCGACATGGTCGGTTGATGGTACGAAACCTGAGGAGAAAGAGAAAGGGGGATGCGGAGGAGGGAAAGCGGAAAGGGGAGCGGGTAACGCGGAACGGGAAGTATTCAGCCATGAAGTTGAAAGAGTGAGCACATTGCTTCAGCCTTTCGTCTTAGCTGATAGCTGATAGCTGATAGCTGACTCCTGCCTCCTCATTGCCGATCGCGTCAAACCGTGCTAGCATGTAGCGGTGATCTGTGATGCACGAGGCGCTGCTGTATGACAAGATCGGTGATGGACGGGTGCGCTGTAACCTGTGCGCTCACCGTTGCGTCCTTGCTCCCGGCAAGCGGGGCCTGTGCAACGTGCGAGTCAATCGCGATGGCGTTCTGTACACTGCCGTCTATGGATGCGTCGTATCACGCAGCGTAGATCCGATCGAGAAGAAGCCTCTCTTCCATTTCCTGCCGGGGACACGCGCCTACTCGATTGCCACAGTTGGTTGCAACTTCACCTGCGCTTTCTGCCAAAATTACAGCATCTCTCAGTATCCACGCGAACAGGACGGCCGCATTCTCGGCGAGGATGTCTCTCCGGAGGAGATCGTCGCCGCGGCAAGGGAGAGCGGATGCGAGACGATTGCCTACACCTACACCGAACCGACGATCTTCTTTGAGTATGCGTTGGATACAGCTCGGTTGGCACATGAGGAGGGACTGCGCAATGTCTTCGTCTCCAACGGATACATGACTCCCGAGGCGGCCGACATGATCATCCCCTATCTCGACGGGATCAACATAGACCTGAAGGGGATATCAAACGACTTCTACCGCGATGTCGTGGGAGGGGACTTGCGGCCTGTCCTCAAGTCGATCGAGCGTTTCTCTCGCGCTGGGGTGTGGACTGAGGTTACCACGCTCCTTATCCCCGGGTTGAACGACAGCCCCGACGAACTCCGCTGGACCGCCGAGGCGATCTACGGAATATCACCGCTCATTCCCTGGCATATCAGCCGCTTCTTCCCCGCCTATTGTATGAGCGATGTTGCCCCGACTACGCTGGAGAAGCTGTCCGAGGCCGAGCGGATCGGACGTGAGGTGGGTCTGCGCTACGTGTATGTGGGAAACGTCCTCGGTCTGGGTGAAGACACTCGCTGCCCGGAGTGCGGCAAGGTATTGATCAGGCGCCGCGGCTACTTTGTACGAGAAAACTTAGTCTACGAGGGTTGCTGCCCGGAATGCGGCGCGAAGATCGACGGCGTCTGGATTGACGCTGAAGACTGAGGGCGGAACGGCTAACGAGGAGCTCGGAACGCGGAGCTCGGAACTCGGAACGAAAGAGCATTTCTCGCGCGAAGGCCTGCCTATCCTTGGGAAGCAGGCAGGTGCAAAGGTCTGTTTGTTGTCGAGCTTTGACAGACAGGACGCAAAGAAGGCAGAGGAACTTGAGAGGACAAGAACCCAAATCTGTTCTTGGCGGTCCTTGCGTGCTCAAGTGAATGATACTGAGCAGGTGAAGTGAAAGCTTATGACTCACGCAAAGACGCAAAGGGCGCCAAGAAAGCTCAAAACTTTGGAAAGGACAAGAACCCAAATCTGTTCTTGGCGATCTTGGCCCTGCCTGTGAGTGTCCGCATGCAGGCAGGCCTTGAGCGAGCATAGCGAGCGGGCGTGAGGAAAAGCTTCTGTCTCATGCAAAGACGCAAAGACGCGGAGAAGAGAGGCGGTCAGTAATGGGTGATGAGTGAAGGGTAATGAGGCGAAGAGCCGAATACATCCTGAAAGCTGATGGCTGATAGCTGCTTGCGTGCACAAGCTTGAGGAGGCATCAACGGAAGCAAAGGCACGGGACGGCGCTCAATTGCCTGAGATCTGCACTTGGCGTGCCTGGTTATCGAGTAGCTCAATCCTGACGATGATGTCGCTCAGATCGACGATCCCTTCCACCCGCGATGGCCACTCTACTACCGTGACACCTGCCGTTGGCGGGAGGAGCTCATCGAGCCCCACCTCAGCAAGCTCGTTCAAAGTTGACACCCTGTACGCATCGATGTGATGGAGCGCCATCCTCCCCGCATAGTCGCGTGCCAAGAGGTAGCTGGGGGAGACAACGATGTCGGTGACCAAGAGGCCGCGCGCGAGGCCCTTGACGAGGGTTGTCTTTCCCGAGCCGAGTGGACCGATGAGCGAGATGACCATGCCATCGGTGAGGATCGGCGCGAGATCCGCTCCGATCTCCTCCATCTCAGCGGCAGTGCGCGCGATGATCGTCTTATTCATGCCATTGCCCTATGATCGAAAGCTGACGCCGATCTTCGCCAGTTTCTTCTCTACGCGAGCGATCGCCTTTGTGACCTCTTCGTCGGTGAGGGTGCGATCGCTTGCGCGCAGCGAGACCTCGTAGGTCAGGCTCCGCTGGCCAGATGCCACCTGCTCTCCCTGGTAGAGGTCGTACAGGAGAATCTGCTCGACCATCTTCTCCGAGCGAATGGTATCCCTGATCATCCCCTCGGGAAGGTCGTTTGGCGCGAGGAGCGAGAGATCGCGCTTGCTCATCGGGAAACGGGGAAGCGGCGTGAACGCCACCTGCTCCCGCGCATATTGACGGGCCTTATCGAGATCAATCTCAAACAGGATCACGCGCGGCTGGCCAGGGAGGGAATCCGTGATCCGCGGCGCTAGCTCTCCGAACAGGCCGATTCTCTCCTTGCCCGCGCCGATCTCTCCCGCCCGCCCTGGATGGAGGGATGGTATCTCCGCTGGAGCGATTCTCATTGGGACATCAAGAGCGCTCAATAGATCGGTGATGATCCCCTTCGCCGCCAACAGATCGACCTCTTCCTTACCATGCAAGGGGAGGTTCGTGCGGCCGAAGAGGACGCCGCCGAGTGCTTCGGTCTCCCCGCGTGCGGCGGAGAAGACGCGGCCCACCTCAAAGATCATCCCTCCATCAACTCGCTGGTTCAGGTTTGCCTCCACCACGGAGAGGAGCCCCGGCAGGAGGCTCGTGCGCAGCGATTTCTGAGCGGCGATCATCGGGTTACGCACACTCACCAGGTCATCACCCGCCAGGGCCAGTGTCTCGCGCCAGGCAATCTTGTCGAAGCCGTCGGTGACCACTTCATTCATCCCCAGACCGGTGAGGATGTCACGCACGCGATCGTTGTACAGCTCGACTGAATCCTTCTTCCCCAGCTTGAGGAGTCCACGCGGGGGGATGGATGGGAAGCGGTCGTAACCGTACATGCGGCCAACCTCTTCGATCAGGTCGACCTCGCGCACAAGGTCGCCGCGAAAACTGGGGATGGTCGCAAGAAGATCCTCGCCCTGCGCTTCAGTATGAATCTTCAGTTGCCCCAGCAGGCGCGCTATCTCCTCGCTATCGACATCGATTCCAAGGAGCGATGTGACTCTCTCACAGCGCAGACGGAGCGTCCTCTCCGGCTGTGTTCCCGGAGCGGAGTCGACGACTCCCGTGTGTACTCGACAACCGAATAGCTCCTGCAGCAGATGCGCCGTGCGATTTGCGGCATCGATGACCCCTTGCGGATCGACGCGGCGTTCGAACCTCTGGGAGGCTTCGCTGCGCAGTCCGAGGGTGCGCGACGAATGACGGATCGTGCTTGCCTCAAACGAGGCCGATTCCAGGAGAACGCGCGTCGTGTCCGCTCGGATCTCGCTTCTCTCGCCGCCCATTACTCCGGCCACGGCGAGCCCGCCCTTCTCGTCGGTGATCATCAAGACCTCTTCGGTGAGGACGCGCTCGACGTCATCCAAGGTGCGAAACTTGTCACCGCTACGCGCGCGACGGATAGTGATTGTCTTCCCGATGCGGTCCGCGTCGAACGGATGCAGCGGTTGCCCCAATTCGAGCATCACGTAGTTTGTAATGTCGATCACATTAGCCAGTGGACGCATCCCCGCCTTGAGCAAGCGGTGCTGCAGGCGCAGGGGCGATGCGGCGACGTGTATTCCGCTCATCAATCGGCCGGTGTAGCGCGGAGTGTCCTTCTCGTCCTCCACGGCGACGGAGAATCCTTCCTCCTCGATCGATGGGCCACACTCGCGAACCGATAGATCGAGCGGGCGGAGTTCCTTCCCCGTGATAGCCGCCACCTCGCGGGCAATCCCGTAGATCCCCATGCAATCAGGTCGGTTAGACGTTACCTTGATCTGAAGGACGTAGTCGTCGAATTCCAGCAGCTCGTTGATGTTGGTTCCCAGCGGCAGGTCGAGCGAGTCGTCGAAGTTCCAGATTCCCTCGGATTTTGCCTCTAGCCCAAGCTCGGCCTTGGAGCAGATCATCCCGTGCGAGGTCACGCCGCGCAGCTTGCGCTCGGCGATCTTGAATCCACCGGGGAGCTCGCCGCCGACGGTGATCACCGGGACGAGACGCCCCTCGACCACGTTGCTCGCACCACAGATGACATCAACTTCATCGTGCCCGATGTCCAGGTGGCAGAGAGAGAGGTGATCGGAGTTCGGGTGGGGTCCGCTACTCAGTACACGCCCGACGAACGCTCCGGTCACGCCGGGAATACAAGTGATTTCCTCTACCTCGAGGCCGGCAAGCGTCAGGTGCTCGGCGAGGCGGTTTATCCCGTCTTCCGTGACTTCGATATCGACATACTCAGCGAGCCAGCGGCATGGAACCTTCATCAATTCACCTCATTTAGCTTTCAGCACTCAACAATTAGCCATCAGCCCACAGCCGTCAGCTATCAGCTTACAGCTATCAGCTATCAGCTATCAGCTATCAGCTTACAGCCCGCGGCTAGTAGTCCACGGCTCATCTTGCAGGTCGCGAGCCAGCATGCTTGTAGCTGACTGCTGAAAGCTGACTGCTGATAGCTTGCATCAACCTGCTACAGCGAGAATCCGAAATAGAAGACGCTCGTCCCATTTCCCAGAATTGGCACTGCGTAGCCAACGATTGCTCTGAATGGGAGGAGTCCACCGAGCGCGGAGAGATCGAGCGCCTCTTCCACTCCGGCTTCCACATAGGGGCTAGTTTTACCGAATTCGTCAAGGCTTGTCCAACTGGTTCCCGCGGCGATGAACACGCGGCTGCGTGCGCGATCGATCATTATCACGTTCGCCAGGTTGTAGGGTGTGGCCCCTTCGTTTGGAAGCTCTATCGCCAAGCGGCCGTAGAGCTTGTGCGTGCCGTAAGCGTGGCTCGGGACCCACTTCCCCTCCGACATCTTCCCAAAGCTCACAAGCTCGGGCAGATCGAACAGGAGCGGGTCGGGAAGCGCGCCGAATCCCGTTCCCATGATCGCTGTCCCCTGCAGGTAGATGCGCGGGAAGATGCGCACCTCATCAGCTACCGCGAGCGCGATCCGTCCTGCTCCATACGCTGTGAGGTCTATCCCCACCTGCATTTGGTGGCTGTAGTTCATCGTTGGCAACACTCCGAAACCGAGGTGGAGATACTGCACCGGTCCCTGCTTGGAGATGACGCGGTTTCCGGAGATGCTGATCACCTCGGTCGGGGCGAGGTACATTGCCGCCGAGCCGGTGGGAATGGGCGAGAAGATCGTATGAGCGTAGCCGACCGTGCCGCCAAGGTCGGAGCCGCTGAGCGTTGCGCTGAGGAAGATGTGGTCCGATCGCCCCTGATAGATGTCAGCACTGAGCTTCCCCTCCGCGAGTGTCAGCCTGATGCGATCGAGGTAGGTCAGCGTTATCCCCTTGGATGTGGGATCGGGGTGGAGGATGTATGCGTCGAGCGGGAAGGCGTTCGTGCTTGTGATAGTGACGAACTTCACTGGATCGTTGTTGTTCAGGCGATCGTGGTCGGGCAGGAGGTGATCGGGATCGATCGTCATGCGGTCAACGCGCTCGACCGTGGTGAACGAGATCGTCGCTGTGTCCACTTCGGCGTCCCAGTCCTTGCGCATGGTTGCACCTGATGACATGAATGCCTCCACGACCACCGGCTGCGCCATGCCGCCGTTGCGCGTCACCTGAACGATCGTCTCGCGGCTCTCCCCATCGCGCGTGCGGGAGAGGATCTTGACGCTGTAATCGACGGTCGTCTCATCGCGCAGCCAAGCGTCGAACAGTGTCGAGAGCGACTCTCCCGATACCTGTTCCATGATCTTCTGATAATCGGCAAGAGTGATCTGCTCGTGCATGTACTGCCCCGCGGCATCGTGTAACCCCTGTTGGAACTTGTCCCTCCCGATCGCCGAGGCGATCGCCCGAGCGACGAGGTATCCCTTGTCGTAGAGGCGAACGGCGGTGGCGTTGTCGTACCGCACATCGGTCTGGGGCTTTATGATCGCCTCATCAAACCCATCCTCGACCTGCTCAATGTAGGGTAACTCGACCTGATGCTCGCGCAGGTTCATGAATCCAAACTGCGAGGAAGCGAAGCTCTCCAGCAGACCTCTCCCCTCCGTATCGAACAGATTCGGCCCGAACTCTCCGTATTGCTCCTCGAAGTAGGTGATTGACAGGTACTGTGCCATCCCCTCGGAGAGCCAGTTCTCCGCGTTCAGATCCACTCCCACGCCGATTCCCCACCACTGGTGCGCGATCTCGTGTGCGAGGACGAACTCGCTCAACCGGTTGAGAATCCCGGGCACGGTAACATTCCGGTGCGAGAAGAAGAGATCAGATAGCCAGACGATCCCGTCGGCGGCCATCGATAAGCCATTCTGGTTTGGGTTCTCGACGATCGTCAGTTGCGCTCGTGGATACGGACCGTAGCTCTTCTCGTAGTCCTTTAAGATATCGTTGGCGTAGGTAGCGAACAGACGCGCCGTCTCGTCATGGCCGGGAAGGTAATAGACCTCGATCGGGACATCCAGCTCGTCGAGGGCAAAGCGGTGATAGTCTTTCGACGCGGCGACGGCCATCGTCCGTGCCGGGGAGTCGTTTGTCACTTGATAGGTGACATCCTCTGATCCTTCTTCGCTAGATGCGTCTAGGGCTTCACAGTGATCGGCCCCACACGCAAGCGTGACGTCCGCGGGGACCGTTATCCGCGCCGAGTAATCGGCCGCCGGAATCTCGAGCGGGAACTCGTCTGTCGGAGGGAGAAGCGTTCCGTTATCCTCTTTCCATGCCTGGTCGGGCGGAAGGAGGATTGGGTTCCATCCGAAGCGCCAGGTGAGTATGCCACGATCGATCCCTTGATCGCCAGAAATCATGCGGGGGACGTGTGTCGTGAAGTGCACCCGCAGCGTCACGGGATCATTCCCCGCAAGATCGACGGCAAGAACGGTTTCGTCAAGTGAGTAGGTCTGCCAGGCGGGAGGAATGGAGAGGAGGCGGAAGGAGACCGCGTCTGAACTCCCACTCTGGACCGTCTCCACACCATCGATCGTCGTCGATGACGGATCAAACCCGAACGGACAGATAGCGTCGGTAGTCCGTTCACTCCCGTATGGGTTCTGCTCGCGATTGAGGTTTCCTAGCAGCAGGAAGTAGAGATGAGTTCCCTCTGGTGTACACGTGACATCCTCATACCCTTGGATCGTCTGTTCTTCAATATCGATCTCCACCGACAGATCATAGCTTGCTCCCACCCCACCGACGGCGAGGCCAGCAAGGAGAATCGCAAAGCCCATAAACGCACTGACAACGCGCAACCCCTTCTTCATCTTCATCCTCCCGATTAAAAGGGGACAGTCCCCTTTCATTCTTCTTCCGCTTCCAGGTCGCGATCCACCAAGATACTCACGGCTGTCATCTCGCGGTCGGTGGTTTCCTTCACAGTGAGCAAGACCGGCCCCACGCGTACCTCATCCCCCACATTGGGCATTGCCTCGAGGCGGTGCAGGAGAAGGCCGGTCACGGTCACTCCTTCGCTCTCTGGCAGATCGATATCCATGGTGCGATTCAGATCGTGTACGGATACCTCTCCGCTCACCAGTGCCTCATCCGGGGAGACGCGCTTGATAAGTATCGCCGGGCTGTCGTACTCGTCCTCAATCTCGCCGACGATCTCCTCGATGATATCCTCCAGGGTGACGATTCCCGCCATTCCTCCGAATTCGTCGATCACGGCCGCCATGTGTACGCGTTCGCGCTGAAACTCGCGCAACAGGATGTTGATTGGCTTCGTCGTTGGCGCGTAGTAGATCGGGCGGAGGAGGCCGTGCAGGCTCGTCTGTGGATTGTCCACCTCCGCCAGGAGGTCCTTGGCGTACAGCGTTCCCACCACGTTGTCTGGGAGCTTGTCGTACACAGGGAAGCGGGAGTGTCCGCCTTCGGCCACGATTTCCCGTGCCCGGCGCGGCGACGTGCGTACCTCGATCGCTTGCACATCCATGCGTGGGATCATCACCTGCTCAGCGGTTATCTCGTCGAAGTCGAGGATGCGGCGGATCATCTCCCCCCCCTGGGCATCGATAAGACCGCTCTCCTCGCTAGCGTCGAGCAGTGTTTCGATCTGCTCATCGCTGACGGCAAGCGGTTCCTCTTGAGCCAGGTCCTCCCCGAACATGTGCATAATCAGGGAGGCGATACCGCGGAAGATGAAGATAAACGGACGCAGCACGCGGGTTAACAGATAGATCTCGTTGATCGTGGCCAGGGTGAAGCGCTCGGCGTTGTTCATGGCGAAGTTCTTTGGCGTTATCTCGCCAAAGATGAGGAGCGATACGGTCATCACCCCTGTTGCCAAGGCCGCGGCCTGATAAGCGGGGAGGCCGTGGCTGGTAAGACGCAAGGCGAGCAGCGTCATCAACGAACTGGCGGCGACGTTCGTCAGGTTGTTCAGGATGAGAAGCGCGGTGATCATGTCGTTCGGCTCATCGAGCAGAAGCGACAGACCACGCCTCTTCTTCCTGTACGCGTTGACCAGATAACGCAGCCGCCCCTCATTAAGCGATGTGATCGCCGTCTCCCCGCTAGAGAAAAACGCTGAACAAGCAATGAAAAAGACAAGCAGCGCAATCTGTGCGCCTATTGACACGGTAATACTCACCTCTAGATAGGAATTATAGGAGCAGCGTTCATTATTGCAAGAAAGGATGCGGCCCTCTTCGCCAAGCTGGCATACTTCAGTTGCGGCTTGTCGTTTCGAGTGGGTAACCGAAGAGAAAGGGTGAAGCACGAAGACACTCGCTGAGGCACAGGACCTTTCACCACGAAGGGCACGAAGAGCACTTGGGGGGTGTAGTAGCCGGGTCTGTTTACTACACCCCCCGAAGAGTCAGAGGACGAAGCGCTTGATCCTGCTTATAGGCTGGGGGGTGCACTGGCCGGTCCTGCTTGCCACACCTCCCTAGGTGATCCTAAGGTTTATCCGGAGTCCTGTACTTACTATCCTCACTCGATTCAACAGCTTATTGAATTCGATTCTTCGTGTCCTTCGGTGAATTCCGTTTGGCATCCGGTCTTGTCTCGCAACCGGCATCCGTCCCGTACGGACCGACCTTAGGAGTCGCTAGCCACTCGGGGAAAGACAAGGAACCTTGGTTGCCTTGTTGCCCCACCCGTGAGCTAGTGGGTAAAATGATGTAACGATTCTGGGAGGCGACGGAGTGGATCTACTAGAGCTTCAGCAAATCATCCGTTTATTGAAGGAAGAGGGTCTTACTGAGATTACGGTCTGGAACGCGGATAAGAGAATCACTGTCCGCCGGGACGGTAGAGTCCGCCCATCAATCCCTGGAGGCGAACAGGCGTCGTATACCGCTGAGGCGGCTGAGAACGATAGCGTCGATGTCATCACAGCCCCACTTCTAGGGACGTTCTACTCTCGTCCCAGCCCGGAGGACGAGCCGTTCGTCACGGAGGGAGACGAGGTCTCACCCGGGGACACGGTCTGCATCATCGATGCCATGAAGGTGATGAACGAGATCAAATCCGAGTCGCCCGGACGGATAAAGAAGGTTCTCGTGGAAGACGGCGATCCGGTACAGTACGGGCAGCCGCTGTTGCTACTCGAACGAACGTGACGTTCCACAAGGTTCTGATCGCCAATCGGGGGGAGATTGCCCTGCGTGTGCTCGAGGCGTGTCGTGAACTCTCCATCGACACCGTCGCCGTCTTCTCGCAGGCCGACGAACACATGCCTTACTTGAACCTCGCGGGCAAGCGGTTGTGCATCGGTCCGGCCGATCCGGCGAAGAGCTACCTGTCCATTCCCGCCATTATCAGTGCTGCCGAGCTGTCCGGCGCGGAGGCGATTCATCCCGGCTACGGGTTCCTCGCGGAGAATCCTGATTTTGTCGAGGTGTGCGAGGATCACGGGTTTGTCTTCATCGGGCCACCGCGTGAAGTGATGGACCTTCTTGGAAACAAACTTGCCGCCAGGGAAGCGGTCGCCGCGGCGGGAGTGCCCATCCTTCCCGGCGAGGCAGTCCTCGATGGCGAGGATGTTGCCGTGGTGGGGGAGCGCATCGGCTACCCGCTGTTGGTGAAATCCGTCTACGGAGGAGGAGGGCGCGGGATGCGCCTCGTCCACGACCCGGAAGCGTTGAACAACGCTGTCCTTGCCGCGCGCGCCGAGGCACGAGCCGCGTTCGGCGATGGCAGCCTGTACCTGGAACGGGCGGTGGAGAGTCCGCGGCACATCGAGGTGCAGATTCTAGCCGACGCGTATGGAAAAGTGGTTCACTTTGGCGAGAGGGAGTGCTCGGTGCAGCGACGCCATCAGAAGCTGATCGAGGAATCGCCCGCATCGTACCTCGATGAGGAGACACGCACGGCTCTTCACGCTTCGGCGATTGCCGCGGCGCGTGCCGTGGGGTACCGCAACGCGGGGACGGTGGAGTTCGTCCTCGATTCCAACGATCGGTTCTACTTTATCGAGATGAACGCGCGCATCCAGGTTGAGCACTCGGTGAGCGAGGTCGTCTCAGGGGTGAACCTGGTCAAGGAGCAGATTCGCATAGCCTCCGGTGACGAGCTGCGCTTCACACAAGATGAGATCAAGATTCGTGGGCACGCGTTGGAGTGTCGTATCAACGCCGAGGACCCAGCGCATGGGTTCCTCCCCTCCGCGGGGAGGGTGACGATCGACGAGCTACCGAACGGGTTCGGTGTTCGGGTGGACACGCACCTGTACAGCGGTATGGAGGTCGTTCCCTACTACGACTCCCTGCTGGCCAAGGTAATCACCTGGGGAGAGGACAGGGAAGAGGCCTGCATCCGCATGTACACCGCGCTGGAACGCTTCCGCGTGCGAGGGATCGAGACGACGTGTTCATTCGCGCAAGAGATCGTCTCCCATCCATCGTTCCGCCACGAGCGGATCACCACCGACTTCCTCTCGAACTTCGCGGCGGATTGACTGCGAGATAGCCATCAGCCATCAGCCATCAGCTATCAGCTATCAGCCATCAGCTATCAGGCTTACAGCTATCAGCCGTCAGCTATCAGCCCCAAAGCTTGACATTGAACCAAGTTTGCGCTAGCTTTCGGTCTTAGCTGACTGCTGACTGCTGACTGCTGACTGCTGACTGCTGACTGCTGACTGCTGACTGCTGACTGCTGACTGCTGACTGCTGACTGCTGACTGCTGACTGCTGACTGCTGTAAGCTGACGGCTGATAGCTGATGGCTGAAAGCTGAACGCTACAGGATGTGAAAAATGTTTGATTCTCTCACCGATCGATTGACGTCCGTTTTCTCGCGCCTCAAAGGGAAGGGGAAGCTCTCCTCCGATGATGTGAAGGCCGGCCTGCGCGAGATCAAGCTTGCCCTTCTTGAAGCGGACGTCAACTACAAGGTCGTCAGGGACCTGATGGCGCGCGTGCAAGAGCGAGCGGTAGGGGAGGAAGTGCTGGAGAGCCTCACCCCTGGGCAGCAGGTGGTGAAGATTGTGCGCGACGAGCTCACCGCGCTCATGGGTGGGCAGAGCGCTGGGCTGAACCTTGCGCACCATCCGGCGGTCGTCATGCTTGTCGGCCTGCAGGGATCAGGGAAGACGACGACTGTGGCAAAGCTCGCCCTTCACCTCCAGAAGGAGGGGAGAAAACCGGTCCTTGTGGCGGCTGACGTCTATCGCCCTGCCGCCATCGCCCAACTGCAGACCCTCGGAGACAACCTGGATATCCCGGTCGTCACTGGAGACAGTGTGCATCCGGTGAAGATCGCATCCACTGGCGTGGAATGGGCAAAGGAGAATCTGCGCGATGTCGTTCTCATTGACACCGCCGGGCGTTTGCACATCGACGAGGCGATGATGAAGGAGCTTGAGGAGATCAAGGCCGCCGTGGATCCCGACGAGATCTTGTTCGTCGCCGACGCGATGACAGGACAAGAGGCGGTGAACATCGCCCGCACGTTCAACGATTCCATCGCCTTCTCCGGCGTGATCCTAACCAAGCTCGATGGCGATGCGCGCGGAGGGGCGGCCCTTTCCGTCTATCACGTCACGGGTAAATCGATCAAGTTCGTCGGGATGGGTGAGAAGATCGCCGATCTGCAGCCGTTCCATCCTGATCGGATGGCCGAGCGGATTCTGGGCATGGGCGACGTGCTCAGCCTCATCGAACAGGCCGAGACCCAGATGGATCAGAAGAAGGCCGAGCAGCTCGCGCGCCACATCAAGAAGAATCAGTTCACAATGCAGGACTTCCTCGAACAACTGGAGGAGATGCGCAAGCTCGGCCCTCTCTCCGGTATTCTGGAGAAGCTTCCGCTGAAGCTCCCGCTGAAGAAGAAGATCAAGGGAGACGTCGACGTCGATGAGCAAGATCTCACCAAGACACTGGCCGTCCTGCGCTCTATGACACTCGAGGAGCGTTTGAACGCATCGATCATCGGAGGCAGCCGCAAGAAGCGGATCGCGCGCGGCAGCGGGACGAACGTGCGTGATGTGAACCGGGTCCTCTCGCGATTCAAGGAATCGAAGAAGGCGATCAAGCTATTAAGCAGCGGGCGCGGCGGCAAGGGGCGTTCGCCGATCGATCTGATGGGGATGTGAAACAAGTTATCAGCTATCAGCTGTCAGCTTACAGCCAAAAGCTTGACACAGAACCGAATCCTCGCCAGCTTCTCGTGTTAGTTGCTTTCCACGTTCCACGTTCCACGTTCTGCGTTCCGAGTTCCGAGTTCCGAGTTCCGAGTTCCCCGTTTTCCGTTCCGCCGCTGGCTTTCGCGCAAAGACAAAATAGGGTAAGATTCATGGAAATGCTGTCGGCTGTAGACGGCGTAGTGTGGCGGCGGTAGCCTGTACCGTGTATTGACAACCAGATGCCGGTTAGGCAAGCTCTTTCTTAGCTGATAGCTGATAGCTAATCAAAACGCGAGGTGAAGTAATGGCAGCGAAGATTCGACTGAAGAAGGTTGGAAGAAGGGGGCAGGCCTCCTTCCGAGTGGTCGTGCTCGATGGTCGCAAGCCGCGAGACGCCAAAGTGGTGGAGGATCTCGGATTCTACGATCCGAAGACCGATCCGGCGACGTGCGAGTTGAAGAATGACGTGGCGCTGAAGTGGCTCATGGACGGCGCCAAGGCGACAAGCGCCGTGCGTGATATCCTATCGCGCGCTGGCGTCATGGCCGCCTGGGATTCCGCCAAGAGGGAGCAGCTAGCCAACAAGGGCGAGTAAGCATGCTCTACCGTCTGTGCCTATTCCTCGTGCGCTCGCTCGTCGACCTTCCCGATGATGTGCGGATAGACCGCATCGAGACCGAGAAGGTGGACATTTTCTTCCTGCACGTTGGGAAGGAGGATCGCGGGCGTGTACTGGGGCACGGCGGACGGACGATCGGCGCGTTGCGCACATTCTTGGAAGGCGTGGCCGCGCGCCTCGATCGGGAGGTTGTAGTCGAGATCGTCGACTGATCCAGAAGATGCGCTTTGACGTACTCACCATCTTTCCCGAAGCACTCACGGGCTTTCTTTCCGTGGGGGTCCTTGGTCAGGCGATGGAGAATCGCTTGGTCTCTGTTCATTTGCATGATCTACGTGACTTCACCGATGATCGGCACCGTGTTGTGGACGACCGCCCCTACGGCGGTGGTCCGGGGATGCTTCTCAAGGTCGAGCCGCTCGTGCGGGGAATCGAAGAGATCTCCTCGCGGATGGAGGGGCACAACTACCGCAAGGTTCTCCTCTCCTCGCAGGGAAGGATGTTCACGCAGAGGGACGCCATCGAGTGGGGAAAGCTTGACGGGCTACTGCTAGTATGTGGTCGCTACGAAGGGGTTGATGAGCGGGTCGTGGAGTTTGTCGATGATGAGGTGTCGATTGGGGACTACGTGTTGACCGGAGGAGAGGTTGCCGCCGCGGTGATCATCGAAGCGACGGCGCGCATGCTCCCGGGCATCGTCGGGCGGTTCGAGTCGGTGACGAGCGATTCGTTCTACAACAAGAATTACCTCGGTCCACCACAATACACGCGTCCGCCGGAGTTCCGAGGGCTCTCCGTGCCGGAGGTTCTCCTCTCGGGCGATCACGCCCGCATCGAGCGCCTCCGCGAAGAACGTGCGTGGGAGAAGACGATGCGTAACCGCCCTGATCTCATCGGACTGGAGCACGCTCCGGAGCGTGCTCCCCAGCAGACTCAAGATCTTGACAGGGTAAACGACGATGGGTAACCTCTACATTGCTCTATTGCACTTCCCGATGCGCAACCGTCGCGGCGAGATCGTCGCCACGGCGATGACATCGATCGATGTGCACGATATCGCGCGTTCGGCGCGTACCTACGGAGTGGTCCGTTATTTTGTCGTTACGCCCCTGCCCTCCCAGCAGCGGATAGGCTGGCGGATAAGGGGCTTTTGGACGGAGGGAGAGCGCGCGATGGAAGCGAGCCGGCGCGGTGACGCGTTGGAGATCGTCACCATGACGCAAGACATAGAAGAGTCGATCTCCTGGATTCGTGACGCCGAAGGGCAGGAGCCGCTAGTGGTGGCGACATCGGCGCGGCAACACGCGGGGCGATCGGTGAGCTACTTTGATTTGCGCAGGGAGATTGCACAGGGCGAGCGACCGGTGCTGATCCTGTTTGGAACGGGATGGGGGATGGTCGATGAGGTCATCGAGGCCTGCGACCTGCTCCTTCCGCCGATAATGCCTGAGAGTGATTTTAACCACCTCTCGGTGCGCGCGGCGGCGGCGATCACGCTCGACCGCGTGGCAGGGGATAGAATAGGAGGAGAAGATGGATAGCATCATTAGAGCGGTAGAGAAGAAATACCTGAAAGAGAGGGACAACTCGTTCTCTCCAGGTGACATCATTCGCGTTCACGAGCGGATTTCCGAGGGGGCGAAGGAGCGAATCCAGGTCTTCGAAGGGATCGTTCTCAAGCGGAGCGGGAGCGGGACGAGTGAGATGATCACCGTGCGCAAGATCTCCTCTGGTATCGGAGTGGAGAAGTGCTACCCCGTGCACTCGCCGAAGATCGAAAAGATCGAGCTAGTGAAGAGTAACCGAACGCGCCAGTCGCGCCCGTACTTCCTGCGTCGACTGCGGCGCATCCGCTGAAGTGGCGCGACGAAAGGCAAGAAAAGAGAAGAAGACCGCGCTTATCCTGCGATTGGTGCGGCATCTTGGCTGGAACCCGGGCCGCGTGATGAGAGAGGTCCTTGAATGGATTGAGGTGCTCATCGTCGCCGGGGGGCTTGCCTTTCTCGTGATGAGCTACGTCACCGTGCGCATGCATGTGCCGACGGGATCAATGATCCCCACGATCGATCCAAAGGACTCCTTCTTCGTTGATGAGATCTCGTATCACTTCCGCGGCGCCAAGCCGGGGGATATCGTCGTTTTCTGGCACATCGATTCAGTCCTCATAAAGAATGTTGAATCGGGGTCTCTTGCTGAGCATGCACGCGTAGCGGAGGGAGAACGTCTGATCTACATCAACCGCGAGCCAGTCTTCTCCGCTGCCGGAGCCGATCAGATCATCGCTTCGCTCCCGGTGGGGACAATGATTATCCTCAGTCTGGTCAACGCGCCCCAGCTCGACCTGGGGACGAAAAATAGCGGAATGAACGCCCTTGCCGACTTTGGGATCACCCTGCGTGACAGGCGCGTCCGCTACGTCAAACGGCTGATCGCCGTTGGCGGGCAGACTGTGCAAGTGAAGGACGGAAGTGTCTACGTCGACGGCGAGAAACTTACCGGGCCGCGGTTCGACCGCCAGTACACGTCAGGTGACCCGCGCATGCTCTTCGGCATGACCCCCACACTCGTCCCGGAGGGGAAGTGGTTCGCCATGGGCGACAACTCTGCGGACTCGTGGGACTCCCGCTACTGGGGCTTCGTCGACGAAAGCGACTTCATCGGCGAGCCGTACCTGCGCGTGTGGCCGTTCAGCCGCTTTGGCCCGATGAACGGGTACTTCTGAACGCGGAACGATGAACTCAGAACTTCAACGTTGAAAGCTGGCCGCGCAAGTGTGAAAAAGCATCTGTCTCATGCAAAGGCCTGTCTGCCGTCGTGTTTTGACAGACAGGACGCCAAGAAAGCACGAGAATTGGAAAGGGCAAGAACCCAGATCTGTTCTTTGCGGTCTTGAGCGAGTGATAACGAGCGGGCGTGAGGAAGGGCTTATGTCTCGTGCAAAGGCCTGTCTGTCGTCGTGTTCTGACAGACAGGGCGCCAAGAAAAAACACTATGAATCGAGTAAAACAGATCAGCATAGCGCGGCTGGATAGCATATTCGGGATCTTCAGAAGATCGTCGCAGACAAGCTGCGACGCTACGAAAGCTTCGTGTTTGTTTGGCGTGGCAGCCCTGTTCGCTTCTCAAAACAGGCAGACTGCCACGTTTGTGCCTGATTATCAGTCCGGTGTGAGTAGGCTAAGCGAACGGGCGGGAGAAGGGCCAGATGAATGCGGAACACGGAACGGGGTGGAAGTGGTGATGAGTGAAGAGTGACGCGTAATGAGGAAAGGTCAACAGCATTCTCGCGCAGAGGCGCAGGCCTGTCTGTTGTGGTCCGACAGACAGGGCGCAGAGGAAAGCGCTGGTGAATGGAAAAGAACAAGCAACATGGTTTTCTCCGCGAGCTCTGCGGCTTGAGTGAGCGAAGCGAGCGGGCGAGAGAAGGGCTTATGTCTCGTGCAAGGGCCTGTCTGCCGTCGTGTTTTGACAGACAGGACGCCAAGGGGAACGGTGGTGTTCCTGTAAGCTAGGAGCTGATGGCTGAAAGCTGATACTATGGAGGGGCGCATGCCAAGGCGAAGCGGAAAAGAGCGTCTTGCCCGCGTACACGAACTGTATGAGTTCGATAAGGAAATTGCCTTATCGTGTGTAGCGTCGGGTCCTGCCTGCCCTGTGGAGTCTTACTCCACTGGGGTGCCAGACGTTTCCGCGAGAGGGACAAGTCTGGCAGCACGCGTTGATCCCTTCACCGCTCAATCATCCAATCATTCAATCACTCAATTACCAAATCCTCCCTTGCTTGCCGGTTTCGACGAGGCCGGCCGCGGTGCTCTCGCTGGTCCGGTGGTAGTTGGCTGCGTCCACTTTCCATTCTTCTCTGCCGCTTTGCAGGAATCCGTTTCATCCTCATCCCGTGATGCCCCTGTAGCGGCGGAGCTCTATCCGCATCCCAGGCGGGCGGTCTCCGAGGTTGCACTTTTGGGCGTATCCGACAACGTGGCAGACCCCAGTGGAGTAAGACTTCACGGGGCAGACAAGCTGCTCACGCTACAACGCAACGTGGCAGACGAGCTGCCTCGCTACGAAAAGCGGGACTCTTGTAGCGTTGCCCCCCTGCCTGATGGGCAGGCGGACCGGCCCAGAGCCGTTGCCGCTGGGCAGGCGGACCGGCCCAGAGCCGTTGCCGCTGGGCAGGCGTGTGCCCAACGTTATGATTGTGATCTGGACCTGAACTACGAAAACCGAGCAGAATCTTCCATAGGCTCGGAGCCCTGTCCACATTTTGGACAGGCGGGCTCCGACGTTCCTGTCACGGACCACTCGAGTCCTTCAACCAATCCCTCAATCTCCCGCTCCCTCAATCCCTCAATCTCTAGATCCCCCGATTCCCCGATCACTCAATCACTCAATGATTCAATCCTAGAATCGCTTTCCGGCCTCGATGACTCCAAACGTCTCACCGCGCGCCAGCGCGAGGCCCTCTTCCCGCGCATCACGGCCCACGGCGTGTGGGGAATCGGGATCGCCAGCGCCGAGGAGATCGACAGGCTAGGAATCGTCCCCGCCGTCTCCCTTGCGGCACGCCGCGCCTATCTCGCGATGGGGGCCAAGGTCGACCTCCTCCTCTGCGACAGGGGACTCACATTATTGAGAGATTCAGAGATTCAGAGATTGAATCATCTAACACCTCAAGCCTCGGAGTTCCAGATCACTCAATCTTACGATCCCTCAAGCCCCCAATTGCCTGATCTCCAGATCACTCAATCACTCAATTCCCCGATCTCCCGATCGCTCAATCCCTCAATCACTCAATCCACTGAGCTCTCCTTCACCCGTGGCGACTCCCGGTCGCTGCACATTGCCGCCGCCTCCATCATTGCTAAGGTGACGCGGGACCAGATGATGGTCGATCTCGATCGCGACTTCCCCGGCTATGATTTTGCCAAGCACAAGGGATACGGCACCGTTGCGCACATTGTGGCCCTGCGTAAACTGGGTCCATCATCGATCCACCGCCGCACCTTCCATGTGAAGTGAGAGCAAGCTATCAGCCGTCAGCCATCAGCTTGACAGAGAACCAAGTTTTCGCTAGCTCTTATTCTTAGCTGACTGCTGACTGCTGACTGCTGACTGCTGACTGCTGCCCCGCTTATTGACTCGCTGCCCCTCAAAGCCTATACTGCTTATCAATTCCTTGAAAAGAGGGGGTTTTTACGGTGAAGAAGATACTGTTTGTCATCCTGGGAGTGGCAATTCTTGCAACGGCCCTGGGTGTGCTCACCCTGGCCCAGACGGGAAACGGCCAAGTGACCCCGCCCAATGCCGGCGGACTGTTTACCGATGTGGCCAAGGACCACTGGGCGTACGACGATCTGCAGTACCTGTCGGATCGGGGGATCATAACCGGCCTTCCCGGTGGTAAATACAATGGCGACCAAGCACTCGACCGGTATTCCGCGGCGGCACTCATCGCGCGAGCGATCAAATACATGCAGAACAACCCCGAGAGCGTCACCCCGCAGGACCTCGACACGCTGAAGGACCTTATCTTCAAAGTCTCCGACAACCTATCCACCCTGCAGAAGCAGGTAGACTCACTATCGGGAACCGACACTTCGGCGCTGGGGAACCGTGTTTCCCAGAACGAGCAAGCCATCTCCCAGTTGAAGAGCCAAGCGGGCAGCCAGGGAACGACGGATGTTTCCTCACTGGCGAACCGTGTGAATGCGAACTTCATAATCTCATTAACAGCGCTGTTGGTGGGAATCATAGCAGTAGCTCTAGCGACGATGGGCCTGTGAACGTGACATTCATCACTTGACTTTGTCTTTTTTGTGTACTATGATGGTGACAAGATCTAGTGGAGAGGCGGGACTACAGATAGTAAGGAGGTGGTGGTTCGCGGGGAATGTAGGAATGCGAGAGAGCGCGCTCTCTTGCAGGCAGTGGAAAAGGTTAGCTAACTTCTTCAACAACTGGTAAGGAGGTAATCTTGAAGAAAGCTCTCGTAGTAGCAATGGTAATGGTATTGGGGCTCGGAGTGCTGGCTTTTGCCGGCCCGCTAACGGGCACGTGGGATACGTCAATTTCGATTGATCCTTCGGTGGCAGATTTTGGTGATTTCTTTGTCAGCTTCAGTTCGACCCTAGGGGTTGACTATACGGTTGGCGGATGGACGTTTGGAAGTTCCTCCACCTTCTCCCAAATAGGATATTCGGCACAGAGCTTCACGGCCACTGGCGTCCTCGGAGCGTTCAGCTTCGATTCGACGATGAAATTCATACCAATGGCTGTGACTGTGACGGAATACACTGTTTTGGATCCGGCGCCGACACAAACACCGGGACAGGTGGTATTGAATGGCTGCCCCGAGCTTGTCGGGGTAGATACACTGAACCCCGCATTTGATGACTGGACGGTCTCTGGCAGCGTCTCCATCGCTGGTGTCAGCTTCGAGGGGTTGTTCTTCCTCGAAGGCTGGGGCGGTGGCACGACCACGACGCTGGGTTACTTCTATTGGGATGGTAGCTCGGCTTTGGAGCAGACCGGAAGCACGATTGCTGCGGGCGAGAACACCGGTTCCGGATGGCGGTTCAAGGCGAGTGGCGATGTTGCTCCAGGGATGACGCTTACGAGCTACACCTACTTCAACCTGAGCCAGGACGATGCCACAAGCACAGTCGGCTGCCCGGTAATCGGGAAGAAGTCGACTTATAGCATCGCCAGCGATGACTGTGGTGTTGCCTTCACGGAGGAATACATCACCCTGGAAGGCCTCGGCTTCGGCTGCGTGACGGACATCGACTTTGCTCTCAAGGTCACCTGCGACGGCTTCAAGTACTTCAAGATCGTCGTGGGCAGCATCCCGTTCCTGTCCTTTATGGACCTTCAGCTCGGGATCACGTTCAGCGAGACCTCGAAGGCGCTCACCCTCTGTGGTAGCATGGCTGCGCTAGGCGGAGACTGCTTCTCGATCGATGTGGGCCTGAATACGGTCAGCTTCTCCGACGCAACGATCAGCAGTCTAGAGATCTACGGGATCAGCGTGGCGTACACTTGGAACGGGATTAGCTTCTCGTCTGACACCTCGTTCAACACGACGGAGCACGCAATCAAGGGGAACATCAATGGTCCCGATGAGATGGCCTTCCTCGTTCCGATGACGGGAATGGTTGTACTATCAACCTGCGACGAGCAATGTGATCCGCACGTGATTTCGACACCCGTCTGCTCGATCGACGCAGACGGTTACGGGTACTACGAGTTCGTATGCGTCCCGACCGAGTACTACGAGGTTTGGGAGACATTCGGCATCGAGTCGACCGGTGACGGCTGCTGCGGTGGTGCGTTCGATTTCTCGATCGACACCTACTTCGGTACCCAGTATGTCCTGGATGGATATGCATGGATGTATGAGTGCGTGGTGCCTACCGTACCTATCACTGCGGACTTTACGTGGCAGAATGGAACGACCATCGCCCCCTGGACGTCTCCGACAACGGGTGACAAGCTTGTAAAGAAGGCCACTTATGTCACGGGGACTGCCGGTACCCTGTTTGGTTGGGTGGAAACGGATCTTGCTGCTGAGGTCGGTCTGAACTCGAACTTCTCGCTTACCTTCGGTCTGGGTATCACTACCTATGGCTGGAGTTCCCTTGACCTTGGGTTCAACCTGACGTTCTAGCATAGGACATAACAGTTTGTTTTCGAGCCCTGGCCTTTTAGGCCGGGGCTTTTTTTATTGATCAACCATCTCTGTAACAACGCAACGAGGAAGCTCGCGTTGAAAGGCTGGTAATCTGTAGACAGAGGAGAGGTAACGCGGTAGAATGATCATAGAGGTAATGGAGGTGCGACTGTGAAAAGGAAACAAATCCGGTGGTTCACAATTGGATTTCTTGTGGTGCTCGCCCTTGCTTGGACGGGGTACGCAAGCTCCAGGCCGGAGATCATCGAGATGCGGACATGTGCGGGAGTCAAGGAGTGGGCGACCTCTTTCGATGCGCAGGCTTGGACGTTTGCATTCAGTAGTTCGGATAGATTTATCTACTGTGTGGTGAAGGTGCGCGTTCCGTGTGATGCCTCGCGGAGTTCTTACTCCGCGGAACTGCAGTGGTACACCCCCGCAGGAGATCTCTACAGGACGCAGGAGTACAAGGAACTTGATAACTGTTCCGTCTGGTCCCTCTCAGGTGCGATCCCCGTAGCGGGGACACAGGCTGCTGACATGCCAGGCCAGTGGAAGGTCGTCTTTTCGATGAAATACGGGCCGAGAAGAAGTATTTCTTTCACGCTTGAAGGGGATCGTTCGGAGCCTGTGCCTTCTCCTGCAAAGATTGCTGGCTCGCCCGGTAGCCCGTTGCTGGATAATCCTAGCGTATCGGCAGAAGGAACATGGAAACTCCGGCAGTACACCCTTTCAGTGGTCGATTCAATCAAGTTTCAGTTTGCATACGGCGTTGCGCATGTTACCCTGATTCTCAATCGCCCAAATAGCGACGACTGGGTGATTGTAGAAGATGTCGCAGTTGACACGGGTGCGTTCGAATCGGTGCTTCCAATGGCTGTTATCACGGAATTGGGTGTTGACCCAAAGAGCGGAGAAAAGATTGAATTCCATGGTGTAGTAGGGACGGATGTTGGTTGGGAGCATGAAGTGAGGATTGGTGTGATCCTCTTGGGAGGGGGCGAGGATATGGATGGCTACATCCTCGGAAAGGGCAATGAGCCTTTCTTGTTCACCGTCCCGATCATCTTCTATGGCGACGAAGACTCAAACTCAGCGAGCAAACTGCTAGGACGCAGCGGTGTATTATCCCGCTTAAACCTCGTCTTCGGCGAACGAGTGCTGGAGATAGTTGTGCCAAACGACTAAGTTAGTTTACGAGAACCGCGAAGAACACCCCGCCCTATAGGCGGGGGAGCTTCACTGAAGTGCAAGAATATCCCCGCCCCTTGGCCCATCTTGTCTCTTATTGGCTTGCTTGGGCTGGTTCGGAAACAATTATCGGAGTTTGCATGCGCCTTTCTTCCCCTGTGTTATCGACCACGATCAGGCTGGCAAGGTACTGTCCAGCGCGTTCATAGGTGTGCTCGATCGGTTGCGATAGGTCAGTTCCTTGTGAAATCGGATCCGTCCCATCGCCAAAGTCAAATGTGAACGACACGATCTCTCCGTCCGCATCACTACTCCCTGATATATCGAACGTGACCACCAGAGGTGCGGTCCCGTACAGGCTCCCCTCCGTAATACCGATCATTGGCTTTGGCGGCTGGTTGAAAAGGGACGCAAGGCAGGATGATGCAAACAATCCCGTCAGCAGAATGAGTACCGCAAAAGCTAACCGACTGGCTGTAAATCTAAAACGACAGAACATTACTTCTCCTTATGTTACATTATAAGGGCTCGCTTAGCCACCACACCCGCACCCGCCGCCACTCGATGATGAGGTCGATCCTTCCTCTTCTACTTCTTCACCGACTCGAAGGGACATGCTAGTAGTAACACTTTTCTTCCCTCGGTTGTCGACGACAGTCAACTGGAGGATGTAATTACCTGCTCCCTTGAATGTGTGACGAGCAACCCAGCTAGTGAATGTTTTGGTTTGTCTATCTCCAAAGTTCCATTGATAAAGTATGATCTCCCCATCTGGATCGATAGATGCGAGAGCGAGTAACTTGGTAGATTCACCCACGATGACTGTTGAACCAGACATCCGGATATGGGCAACTGGCGTTAGGTTAGGCTGTAGCTCTATTGTGTCGCTAAAGTTGAGGTAGCTCTCCTCGTACCACAGACGCCCCGTTGCATCGGTGGTGCTGGGAATATGGCCCAAGTTCTGCTGGCTATTGCCCGGTTTCGGGGCGGCCTCTACTGGAATCCACGCGGTCTTTGACCCGAGCGGAATACCAACAAGCACCCATGTGTGCACCCCATCAGGCCAACCATCACCGCTCACGAGCAGCGTTTCGTAGCCTTCTCCGGAGAGGACTCCGGTGGTATACATCGCGAAGTCCCGACTGCTCCAATCGCTGGGAGAGAAATATCTTTGCGATGCCATGTCGTAATCATTGAGCGCTTCGGTAAGCGTCGCCATTGCTTGTGTCAGCGCGGCGACCTCAGAAGCCGAATACGCCGTTGTGTTCGGCTGCAGAACCTGAGGCAGATCTCCAGCCAGCACACTTGCTGCCGGAAGGAGAAGGAGAAGAACGATCAGTGGAACCAGTCGTGTCATACAAGTCACCTCCAACAAAGTCCTGCTAGTATACAGGATCAGTTGGGAAACGGGAAGGGGAGACGGCAGTGATGAGTGATGAGTGATGAGTGATGAGTGGAGAGTGATGGGTGGGTAACGCGGAAGGCGGAAGGCGGAACGCGGAACGGCACGGAAGCGGTGATGGGTGACGGGGATTAGGCATTAAAGAGTACGGCGAAGGCGGAGCGGGGAACTAAGACGGGAAGCTACCGAAAACCTGAAAAAGGGGACTGGCTCCTTTTCTCCACGCAGATGGCACGAGAAAAGGTGCCTGCCCCCTTTTCGTAGAGTGGTTACATTTCACGTGCCGTTATGGTAAGATCTCAGTGACGGGCGAGACGACTGGAACCAAAGTTGAGAAGTGACAATCAGGAAGGTATGGATAAGATGCAAAAAAGTCTTGATCCTATCAAGCTTCAGGAAATCATCCGGCGGATTGTTGAGGTAGCCAAACCAGAGAAGATAATCCTCTTCGGCTCAGCTGCCCGTGGCGAGATGGGTCCCAATAGCGATTTTGATTTGCTGGTCGTAAAATCAGGGGATTACCACAGGGGGCGGTTAGTGGAAGAAATATATATGCACCTCTTTGGGGTTGGGCAAGCAGTCGATGTAATTGTCGTTACCCCCGAAGACATCGCTCGTTTCAAGGATTCCCACTCTCTGGTGATAAAACCTGCATTAAAGGAGGGGAAAGTCATCTATGAGCGCGATGCCGAGGCGATATCCGCCCGATAATCCCTCCGAGTGGTTGAGCCGGGCAAAGAGCAACATGATCATGGCGAAGAATCGGGTTGCTGGTGTATACCTTGAGGATCTCTGTTTCGATGCCCAGCAGGCTGCGGAAAAGGCGATTAAGGCAGTACTAATCCAACTTAAAGTAGAATACCCTTACGTCCATGATCTGGCAGAGCTCTTAACCCTTGTGGAGAAAGCGGGAAAAGGGGTTCCCGCACCGGTCAAACAGGCATCGAGGCTTACACGCTACGCTGTAGTGGTGCGTTACCCCAGCGCTTTCGAACCGATCACCAAAGAAGAATACCAACTGGCACTGACGATTGCTGACGCTACGGTGCGTTGGGCAACAGAGTTCCTATGTGGTGAGGAGCATAAGAAAGCCACTTAGGGATAAAAGCAACGAAAGAAGCAGGCTGCTTTTCGCTTCACTGATGACGCGAAAGAGATTGCCTGCCTCCTCTCTCATCCGCGTCTTGGGCGTTGACGAACGAACTCGCGGCGACCATCACATCTTTACGCGTGCGTGAAGGTGTCGAGGAAATCTTGAACTTACAACCGAATGGTGCAAAGGCCAAATCTATCAGTTAAGCAGAGACGCAAGGCCATTCTGATGCACGGGTTGGGAGGTGAAGTCGATGTTTAGGTATGAAATGATCATCTATTGGAGTGAGGAAGATCATGCATTCATCGTTGAAGTGCCAGAGCTCCCAGGCTGTGCAACCGACGGGGCAACGTATCAAGACGCTCTTGCCAACGCCGAAGTGGTCATAAGAGAGTGGATTGAAACGGCTCAAGAGCTGGGACGTCCGATCGCTAGACCCAAGGCCGGTTGGTTTTCGCATAGTCCTGCAGTTGGTCGGAAAGCCTGCTCTATGAGCAAGCTGTCTTTGACTCCGAAAGCGCAGGCGCTTGGATCGGTTGCCAGAGTCCAATACGTGGGAACAATGCATGGAAAGGCAGAGGATTGGCTAACAGTGGAGATGACCTCAGACAGAGACCCCCCCCACAGTAGCAAAGAACCGTGATGGCTGACTGTTGACAACTGTCCACTGAAGGCGCTTATTTGGTACTTGAGACTGCTTCGATAAAGCGCTAGAATGCGACTGTCAATACTGTAAGGAGGATCGCTTATGGGCATTGAAAAGGGGCACGTCATATCTACGACTGAGGCGAGAAGGGATCTCTCGAAGTACCTCAATGAAGTTGGTGAGCATCCATGGTTTGTATTCAAGAATGCTACTCCTCGGGCAGTTATTCTGGATATCGATGATTATGAGGCCCTACAGGGGCGCATCGAACATTTGGAGGGGCTTCTCGATCATGTGCTCCTGGCCAAGGAACTCGAGGCCCGCAAAACCGCTCCCGGCGAAGAGGAAGAGATCGACCCTTCCACCCTTTGATGAGCCTATCAGGAGAGTATTCCCTTGTATGGGCCAAGCCGTTGGTCAAGAAGGCCTATGAAACGCTTGATCCCTCTGTTCAGCAGCGAGTCAAGATGGGATTTCGCAAGCTGCGGGAGAAGCCCGAGTTGGGTGTCCCTTGCGGGCATAAGGTGGGGTACGATCTGACCGGTTATCGATCTCTTCATTTCTATGAGAACAAGTACCGAATCCTCTATGAGATCATCGAAGTGGAGAAGAAAGTCAGGATTTGGGGTATCGGCAGACGCGAGAAGGGCAACATCTTATCGGATGGTTCACGAACGAGTGCGCGAGACAGAGTGACCTTTGCGGGTACTTACCGTGTGAGCAGTGAGGTATCAGCGGTCAATGATTGCAACCGATGATGAGTACTGAGCACTGACCGCCGATCCCGTGGAGTTGTCCCCGACCCCGTAACTTAAGACAATGATCTGGATGCCAAGGAGATTCAACCGTGAGCAAATGGTTACGGCAAGCACTTTCCGACCTTGCAGCGGATGGTCCTGCTTTCAGGCTCAGCAAAGCGCTGAAAAGGCGATCAAGGCCTTCCTCTATTCCCGCGGTTATACCTCCATCCTCAGCCATTCGCTGACGGAACTTGTGCGAGAGGCGACCAAACTCGAACCAGGGTTTCACACCATCGAGAAACCCGCCCGCCGCCTGGACACGTTCTACATTCCGACACGCTACCCGAACGGTCTGGCCGGCGAACTGACCCCAGCCGAATTCTATCGCCAGGAGGACGCGGAACAATGCCTAGACTTTACCGAATCGATCTTGAAGATCGTGAGGGAATACACAAAGAGCTCCTGAGGTTCGTGCGGGTGTTGAAAGAGAGACTCCCCGTCTCCAAGGTCTATCTCTTCGGCTCGTTCGCTCGCGGCAAGGTGCACGAGGGAAGCGATATTGACCTCCTCGTGGTTGGTGATTTCCGTGAACGAGTATTCTCACGGATTGAACGCGTTCTCGAATTGACCGATCTCCCGATCGAACCCCTGGTGTATACTCCCGCGGAATTCGAGGAGCTCGTACGAACTGAAAATCCCTTTATCTTGCGCGTACTTCAAGAAGGGAAGGAGTTGTAACTTCGCTGGCTTGGAAAAGCTTTTGCGTTCAACGATGTGCCCTTTCTTGGTTCCGTATCATTCTGAGTGGGTAACGGGCTCCTGACCGCAAATGATAAAAAGCATTCTCTCGCCTATTTGTTGTACTTTCAGTTAACAACGCAACGGCGGGACAGGACTCGACGTTGCGCAGGCTCCTCGCTTTCGTGGTAGCCCTGTTCGATTCTCAAAACAGGCAGACTGCCGCGTTGAGACGCGACTCAACAGCACAACGTCGGGTGCACTGATCGCCAATAACAGCTTCTTGAACTGCTCTATTCTTTCTTTGCGGCTGGATGTGCCGGCCAGGCGGTTACGCGCAACTACCTGCTGTGTATCGTATCTGCAGCTACCCACTCGAAACGATAAGGAGCCACATTCTCTGGGTAAAGGGCAAGATACCAAGGCCGTGATGTCGAGGGCGTTCGCTGTGATTGTGCATTTGCATCGTGATCGATGGCAACGTGGCATATGAACTGAGCACGCTACGAAAGAGGGCTGGGTGTAGCATCTCCCATTTGCCTGCCTGTGCCAGTGCGGCAGACAGGCTCTCTGCGGCAAAGTAAGTAAAAGCAAGATTCAAGCTTGGAACCAAGTAAGAAGAGATTTGTGCAACAGGAAGATCATGCAAGAGTAGTCTGTCCCCCTCTTATATTTGGCAACAAACGTTGGCACAAGCCTTCTACGATGCCGATTTCCGACGGAATCCGATGTTGACATGGATGCGCGGCTGGACTATGCTAAGTGCGACATTGTTGGCTAATACCTGTTAGCCCTGGGGAATAGGACAGGGTATCCAAGGGGATGTCGCGGATGCGCCGGAAGCTCGATAATGGAGGAGTCATGACCACCAAGGTTGAGAAGATCGCTGAGCAGGTTAAAGCCCTTCCCGAGGACGAGCGGGAGGAGTTCCTATCGTGGCTTGCCGATTTCTAGATCGGGCATAGCGACGACTGGGACAAAGAGATCTCTTGTGATTCACAGCCGGGAGCACGTCTCGAGCGCGTTCTCGGACGCGTGCGTAAGGATATCGCCGAGGGAAGGACAAAGCCTCTTAATGAAGTCCTCGAAAAGTCCTTAAAGAGGGTACGAGGGTGCTTTTCTCAACGCAGATGGCACAAGAAAAGGTGCCTGCCCTCCTTTTCGTAGAGTGGTTACATTTCGCGTGCCGTTATGGTAGAATCTCAGTGACGGGTGAGGCGGAGGAGCCAAAGTTGAGAAAGGCGCCCTGGGGGCAGGCTTACACAGCGTTCTTGAAATCATGCAGTTGGTGATGCAGAATTCACTATGCACTTCGAGATAGTCGGGGAGATCGAGCAAATTGAGATTATTGCCGTCGGTGGTAGGATTCGCGATATCATGCGACTTCAGAAACAGCATGGTTCTGGCCGGTGGCGAAAGCTCAAGGGCACTGCAACTGTTCTTCTTGCAACCGGCAGAACCTGTAAGGTAGAAGTCCATTGGTACGAGGCTTACGGGGTTGGCAAGAAGAAGATGAAGATCAAGCGTTTCTTGAGTTGAGGACCATGATGAGAGAGCAGAAGGAACAGAAGTTTGCACTTTGCGTGAGGAGCGACGACTGCGAGGATCTGGTGCTGCGGAAGGTCTACCAGGTGCTTCCAGATCAGCTTGCGGAGAGTGAAGGGTATCTGAGAATCGTCGATGACTCCGGAGAGGACTACCTGTATCCGGAGTCCTATTTCGTCTTTGTCAAGCTTCCGCTCAAAGCGCAACAAGCCTTGGTTGTCGCAGGCTGAGGCAACTGGCGCCGTCCCGAGCAGAAGAAGGCCGGACCTATCTGCCCGTGCGGTGCGCGCAGATAGGCATTCGACACAAAATGATTTCGGGGTACAGCGATTCGCGCCATTAACGTTAGATCAGCTGCTCAGCCTTCAGCTTGTAGCACCGAAAGACTCCAACGTGCCAGAACAACAACGCGGTAGACCTGTCTGCCTCTTGATCGTGACAGGCAGGCAAGCCACTCGTGGCGAGCCACGTGTGGCTCGCCACGAGTGGCTCGCTGCGCACGCTACGAAGCCAACGGTTGTGCGTTGCACTTTGCCTGCAACATTGCGATTGTGGGGTTGCATTGTGGGTTGTTTGGGCAACGTGGCAGACAAGCTGCACACGCTACAAATCTGTCGCTTATGTAGCGTTGCCCCCTTGCCTGATGGGCGGGCGTGTGCCCAACGTTGTGCTTGTGGGGTTTTGTATTGTTGGTTGTTCGCCACGTGGCAGGCAAGCCATGCGTGGCAAGCCACGCGTGGCTTGCTGCGCACGCTACGATGAAAGAAAGGGGATAGTCCACTTTTCCTCTGCCCCTTTCTTGAGATCACTGGTCCAATCTGATCGCCAAATTCAACATCTTGACAGAGCAGGGTTGGTAATAGTACATTAATGCCCTAATGTACAGGAAGAAGCGGTGGCCAAGTTTGCGTATGTTGCGATGGACTTTCGTGATCCTGTCTTTCGCCGTACTGGCTGTGTGTGGAGACGTTATTGTGCTGTCACAGGATATCAATCTGAAGCCGGATGTAACGTTCTCTTTCACCAACGACGTCGCGGGCCTTGCTGAGCAAGCACTCGCTGCGAAGATCCCTGTGGAAATCTCGTTCTCACTTGGCAACGTAGCCATCAATTTTGATGCCAGCACGGATGTTGTTTCAAGCGAGATGAGGCTCGATACACTGCCTACTCTGCACGGCGAAGTCGCTTCTCTTCCTCCGAGCGCTCTCAAGGATGCATTGAGCCAGTCCCTCTCCCAGGCGGATGCTACAATCGATGCGATCAGGAACGCCGGGAGCGGGATCTCAATTGACGCGCTGTACGACGAGCTGAAGATCATCGAGAGCGCTTTGGACGCGCATTTCATCGATCTCGTTGATGACTCCGTGGATCTCGCGCCGATGAGCAAAGCGAGGCTCCTTGTGGTCGCCAAACCGATCGAGCAGCGTTACGATTCCTTGAAGTACATCACAAGCAAGATCAAGGGCTATGCGCGAGACGAAGTGAAGGATGAGTTTGCCTCGCTCCTGCGACGGATCGTGCTTGATCTTGCGGATGGAGATTGCGCCGCCTATCGCGCACATCTGGCGAAGATTCTGACGCGCGTGGAGGAACTCCGCGGAACGATGATCAAGGAGGAAGAGGCTGATCGGATCAGGGATAAGGCGGATCTCCTCCTTCGCTACATAGCCGAGAATGGAGTGAAGAGGCAATGCAACGTTGATCTCTCAACCACCATCGCCGATATCGACATCGATGGTGGGCTCACTTGGGAGGAAGCGGGCTATCGCGCACCGAGCAAGGACGTGCGCACCTATGGGTTTGAGATTGCGGCAGGCTACGCCGGTGATGATTGGGACGTTTCGATCGACTATCAACAAGAGCGGCGGGACTACGGCGATCGGCTGAAGGATGATTACGATAGAACAACGCACAGCCTGGATATTTCCGTCTCGCGCGATGTCGATCCGTGCAGTACGGACCTCTCTGCTTCATTCGATAACGAATACTACCCGAACGACATCGATGCGGAGATTGAAGCAGACCGGGTGACAGAGGCGTGCGCGGGGATCAGTGATCTCTTCGATCGGGTACTTGGACTACACCTTACAGCGACGCTCGAGAATCGCCTTGTGAAGGATCTGGGAGAAGAGGGAGCGTTGGGTGCGCTGGCCATCGGGGATCGAAGCGAGGCGGTCGATTGTCTGGATGACTTTATTGGACATCTTCTGGATGCGGAGTGGGCCGGTGATATTGAGCCTGATACCTCGCAGGTGTTGATCGCCATGGCGCGCTCCATCCAGCCACGACGGCGCATCTACAACATCGACATACCGCTGTCGCTTGGATTCCCATTTCGTGGCGGCGATGCGACGTTCGACCTCGAGTGGGAGAGCAAGGCCTACCCAGCGGACAGTCCACTGGACCACGATACGTCGACCGCGAAAGTGAGCTACACCAGGGAAGAGTCAACACTCACCCTCAGCGGCTGTCTCAAGCGCGAAGAGCTTGTCTATCCGAATGACATGGCGAAGAATCGCTCTCTCCAGGAGTGGGAGGGATCTTTCGACAAGGAGATCTCCTGCGGCGATCTTGCGCTGACGCTCTTCCAGCAACAGACGACTTACCTTCTTGCGAGCAAGAATGATCAGTGCGTTCAGAACCTCGATCTTGACCTTAGCATTGATGTCGCGGACCTAAGCATTGACCTCCAATGGACGGACAAGGCGACCGCGCATCCGAACGACGCCAGCAAGTCGATCGTGCAAGTGACAGAAATGGGCCTTGATGCCGATTGGGATGTGGCGCAGGGGACACTCAATGTATCCTTGAGCGATGAACGGGAATGGAACGCCGACCACGCCGACGCGAGCCTTGCAGAGAAGATCCTCGTCAAGGGAACCCGCCAGGCTGAGCTTTCGTGGGATGGTGAGATCATAGACGCTCTGGGCCTTGCCCTCTCCTTGACGTACAAGAATGTGGTTGACTGGGCGGACCCGAGCAATGACAGTAGCGGCATTACCAT
>Ga0307380_10001345_pt1 | contig 36206 bp, 36 predicted proteins | sample UN3MG_FD_202239 | JGI IMG/M metagenome (GOLD analysis project Ga0307380, IMG submission 202239) | Soil microbial communities from Risofladan, Vaasa, Finland - UN-3 | ecosystem: Environmental > Terrestrial > Soil > Coastal area > Acid sulfate soil | place: Finland: Risofladan, Vaasa | collected...
TGCATATAAGTGATTGTTTGCACAATGCTTATCGGCAAACGAAGCTGTTTTTGTTTGATAATTGCTATCATCAAAATCCCACTAATCGGTCAGTTTGAGAATATTATCAATGTGAATAAACACCATTTCTAAACTCTTTTCTCTGCTTTCATTTTCTATGTTGATTGATAGTTCCAGCACTGGACATATGCCCTTACATTGTGGCTGTCCGTTGAACCATCCTGTTGCACACCTATTCTGAAATGAGCTAAGTCTTTAATGATAAAGCTCAACTGCTGTGGATCAACGCTCTTACTACCCTGCATTTCCAAAATTGGCGTATCATCGTAATTAGAGCCATCTAGGGAGCCGTAGAGCTTAATCTTGACCTCATCGGTTGGAGAGGTGTCGTAGTCAATTTCGATGATAGCGTGTGCACCTTCGTAGCCATTTGTCTCCATATCCACATCAGAAGAATAAGACTCCGTGGTCCCAGATAGAGTGACGTAATTATCACCTGAACCTATTATTTGACTTTGTGCTGCCCAGTTTTTACTTATCGTTTTCATCGTGAACTCCTACAATTACTACTGGTTAGGTTAATCTAAGCTTATATCTAAGTCACCCGTTTCGAATTTAGCCGTGTCTCCACTACCGATAGCTTTTGATTGACTCAGCGCACCATGAGCTAATATATTGCCACTAGTTGCTGCATCGAACAAAACAAAGTGAGTTATTGTTCCCCAGGTTCCGGTAGCTTGAGGAAAGGTAATATCATTGGCATTGTCCAAGGAACCACCAGATGCAGTGTTCCAATCGGAAGCAGATGTTTGTACCCGTGCATAAGCATTACCGCTTGGTTCAGCTAATCCTGAAGCATCGTCCAGAGGATCTGAGGTTGATAAGCCTACGTAAATTGTTGGCTGCGTATAACTACTCTTACCAAAAATATGGTCTAAAATCTTGTTTTCCCAATAATCTGCAAAACTGCCCATTTGATGCCTCCATAATTATTGTAGTTTTTGTCAACTCGGCGTCCTTGTGATAATTGCTTCTGCATCTACAGGGGTATGAATCAAGAGAACCGTTTGCCCATCATCATCATAATATTTGATTTCTCCGGTCGTTTTGTTCTGGACAGCTTTGTTGGAAAGCAATTTATCAGCGGTCACCTTGCCTATCCCTGACCATACAATTTCGTCACTTCCCACAAGGTTGTCACCATCCTCAGGATTAGCTCCGGCTTGTAGAAAGACTTGGACGTAATATCTACCTGCAGGGATATTGCCATCAAAATTACCTGTGTACCTGCTGCCGTTCTTGTATGTCAGGCTTATATAGTAATCGTTTGCAGTCCGGCTGCCTGTGCCCCAGGCCTCAAAGACCTGCCCTGCAACATACCAAACGTCTGCTGCATTATTACGGACAACGGCATAAAGCGTATTGCCGGATGCGTAATCTACTTGTATTTCGTTTGCCATTAGAGACTCCTATGCCCAAGAACTTTGCCATAACCGTATTTACGCTTCCTCTGTCCATGTCCCGTTTTTGGCAATGGTTACCCAATCGCCAGCTGAATCGGCTACGAGTTTAAGACATGCTCCGACAGCGTTGGCTGATTTGTATTTATCCGCCGTTTGGCCACTGTCGTCCCTGATAGCTGCTGTGCCGGGATCGATACGTAACTCCTGTGCAGCCTGGACCGCAAAGTTATACACCGTCCCAGCAGATGCTGAAGAAGGTAGAGTAAGCGTAACTGTCGCGGTGGCGCCGAGGTTACTGTGAATACTGCCGGATTCTGCTTCTGTAAGTGTGTCATTGTTTGTGTGTGCTTCGATAGTCTTTTTCAGCCCTCCGGCCCAGTATGGCATCACGATGTTATGGCCGGCTCGGCAATCGGTTATCGACTCAATGTCACCGCCTGAGGTGCATACTTGTGCCAGCCGAATGTGAGGTGTAGTTGCCATATCCGGGAAACTGTTGTATTCGTTAATTACAAGGTTGCCGGACGAATTAAGATAGATGTAAATATTTTCTTTATCATCCGCTAAAGTATTGCCCGACGAGCCTTCATAGCTTATCAGGCCAGTACTTAACCAGAACTTGCCTGGCTTAACGCCAATGTCCAGTCCACCTTCGTCATAGAGCCTCAAGTCATTTGCCCGCCGTGCAGCTAACAACAGTCGATATAGCAATTTTCTAAACTGCAGATAATAAGGTGCCGTTCCGGTAGGTATATACTCGACGCCGGTCTGACTGTCAGATTGTATGTTTAGCAACTCATTTTCAGATGGATACACTTCAGCCATAACAATCTCCCTTTGTAGAATTCCAAATTCTTAATTCTGAATTATTTCCAGTACTAATTGATTTGTCTGTTTATCGAATGAAGAAATGCTCATCTTCCCAGCCGGTCTTGCCGCTGGCGTTACTGTGATTGATTCGGTTTCACTGGCACTGCTTTGGTTGCCCAGTTTGTCTGTAACCTTGACGCCGAATTTGTAAACGCCGGCCTTTAGCGGTGGGCTTGTCCACTCAATCGTATCGGCATCAAGGCCGAATTGTCCCTGCCCGTAACTGCCTTTTCCGAACCCTACCGCCGCTGCTGAATCATAGCCGAAATCCCCAAGGCCGAATCTGGACATTGCGATTCCGGCTTTATCCTGCCAGGCAGGCCAAATCCTTATCGGTGAATCAGTCAAAGAATTGTTGTAGTCAATTTCGCCCGTGCCGTTGTCAGAGTAGATTTCCACAGTTGCGTCAATCGGCAAGTTCTGGCTCCGCAATAAGCTTATTCTAACACGCCCACTGTCAGCCAGCGGCCGGACAAGCTCATTCCTAAAATCAGTATTTGCCTGCTCAACCTCGACTGCGAAGACCTCGATACGAACCGGTGATTCCAGAGATGTTGGAATCGGGACGACCAATTGTCTTTGCTGAGTGTCGAGAGTTACTCCAGCATATTTACCGTTGACGTAAATTTGATAAAACCTATTGTATAAGCTCGACCGCCACTTCACTAAGGCTACTCGCGGGGCTGCTATGCATTCTCCGTCTGCCCAGATGCCGCAGGGCAATTCAAATGCTCTGACTTTTTCTATCCCGTTATTGATAAGTGCCATTATAACTTTTTTTCCTTTTCTTTAACTCTCAGTGAAACTGAGAGCTAAATACGGCGAGAGCAGTTAAACTAACTGTGTGTAAACGATTTCGTAATCGATGATTATTCCGCTGCTGTCTGTTCGCTCTTTGCTCACCCTGAAAGAATCCATCCGAAGATTTCCAAATTCTTCGCCGCCGGTTAACAGTGTGTGGGTGTTGCCGTCCATATATGCCGATATTTCGCTGATTCTGTTGTTCATTTGTGATCTGCTTTTTGCCCGCAGTACGCCTCTTTGTTTTATCTTCCTGCCGCGTAGGCCAAGGTCAATACTGAGAACACCGTCTAATCCCGGCACTGTTGTTTCTATCGAGTCCCGGTTGAAACTGCCGGTCTCGATCTCAAGCTGCTGTTCCTCAAACGAAATGTAATCATCCAAAGTGACTCTCATGTTAAATTTTCCAATTTGCAATAATCAATTGTCAGTAATCAAACGTTAATCCCGTACTAACCTCCCGGAGGCTCCAACTATGGTAACATCAGCCAGCCCATCAGTGCCGAGATCGATGCTGAGTCGACACCTCTGTCTTGCTTTAGCAAAGAGCTTCTGATAGTACAGACTCTTCTTCCAGAAATTCTCATCCTTAGCTTTGCTGGCTAACATCGCATATACACTTGAGATGACAGCAAAAACCGACGCCTGTTTTAACACACTCGTATCCAGAACATCCTCGACATCTATTTCAGATGCAGGGTTACCCGGACTGATTCCAAAGTATTCAGTCAACTGAAAACCAACCTCGTTAGCCTGAGGTCCAAACGTGCTAATGCGGTAGGATATATCAGTAGCCGGGGGCGGCGCTACGGCAGCGTTTTTTGAATCCGACCTGATTATGGAAATAGTAAGCTGCGTCACTGAATCTACGGAAACTATCTCGTATGCTCCCTCCAGTGAGCCGTCTGCCGATTGCAGATATACAACCCCGCCTGCTGAGACCTGGGCACTTACAAAATCCGCCCCGCTCGCTGTGAATGTCGTTCCGCTAAGTGTAGCTCCGGTCCCTGTTGCCAATACCTGTTGTGGCAGATGAAGCTCACCAAATAGAATCGGCTCGTATTTCATAATATCCGTATCGTTTGAGAAATTAGCCATTTATTTTAGCTCCCTTCTTGTCCCAGAGGGTCGGCCAGGTGCCCAAAGATTGTTTTACTCATTGGGCACCGGCGCCCTGACGCGTTATGATGCGTCTGCTATAGCCCCCGGGTTTAGCTGGTGCTAAGATTGCGAATAAGACCATGTGCCGCTTCGTTCTTGAGCTCCATGGTATATTCGCCAATAATCTCGCCACACTCATAATCACCGCCGCTTGCCAAAGGCTTGAAATGGAAGCTTCGTCCCGTTAAAGGCAGTACGCTGATACGAGACGAATCCAGCAGCATCGCCGCATCCTGCGGCATCCATCGAGTCGTAACAATTCTGCAGACACCGAAATCGCTTTCATAGATGCTAATCATGTCGGTGAAGGTAGTATCGTTGGCCCCGTAAGTTCGGCTATCGGCACTGAAAGCATTTATCTTTCGCTTCTGAAAACCACCGACGACAATCAGGTCCACATTGCCATTACTGCTCTCCCAAATCTGCCTGAGCACATAATTAATCTTGTCTTCGTCAAGACCGGTGCCCGTCGGAAAGCCACTGTCACCAGTATGGAAAACGTTAGTTGAGAGGTGCTGAATAACACCATTCATTGACCTTCTCAATGAACCGCTTCCTTCGGGATTGCTCGCCGGCTGGCCTCCGTTGATAACTGTGTGTTCGAGGTCGCGAATCAGTTCTCGCAGACGTTCCTGCTTTTGATAATCCATTTCGTCAGACAGACCTAATTGGCTCGCAGCCATATCGGTGCCGCTGACTTCTACCGCAGCGGTAAATATCTGCGTATAGTTGCCGCACCTGCTGCGATTGGTAAATCTCGCATTGGGCTTGTCTGCTCCTTCGAGAGCGGCATTCCCGAGAATGTTGATTACCTGATTGTCAGCCAGGTTTTCTGCCGTGGTGCCCGCATAGCCGCGAACCACCGTCAATGTGTTGCTGTCGATACCGGTCACGAGCATCAATTCCTCACTGCCTTCAACCTGAATCTGGTCTCCCACTCGGAATCTGCTGCCGTTGTCAACCACGAAGTCAGTGTCAGTACTCGGGTCGGTATAGGTACTGTCGTTGATAGCGTCCTTATTGGGCAAAAGCTCATCTTCAAGCCATTCATGATGTGTACTGGTCGCTTCTCTCAGAGGGTCGCCCAAAGCATCCAGCAAAGGTGTCTCATAAGGTGAAATTATCCCGATCAAATCCGATACATCCTCAGCCAGTTCCGGCAAGGTCGAACCGGCTGAATACGTTGCTTTTCCTGTAAAAGCCATCTTTCTAATCTCCTTTTTTGTTCGTAGTTAAGAGTTCATAGTTCAGAGACAACGAACAACGAACTCAGATAAAATTTCTTCTCAGCTTCAGATACTCCTGCAAATCTGCCCGATTACCTGTGGTCGCGGCTTTTTTAGCTGCTCTTTCGAGAATCGTTTGATTGTTTGTTGTACGCTCCCTGGCCCCCGCAGTCTTTTTTGCTGTCACAGCTACGATAGTGTCTCCGAACAGATATTGCTTTTCTTTTTTCAACTGATCAATCACGCTGTCCAAATCCGCTTGACCTTGATCTCGCATCCTGGTTTTGGCAATTAACACTGCAGTTTCCATATCAACAGTTCCCTCAGCAGCTAATTTACTCATCAGTTTCTGTTCGGTCTGAATACTGCTCAACTGCTCAGACAATTTTGCTGTTTGTGCCTTTGCCTCTGTTAGTTGTTCAGTCAAAGCTTCGAGCTTTTTCTCGGCACTCTGTGCCCTCTTTCGATAGCGGATTGATTCAGTCACCGGAACAAGCTTCATATTGTCATTGTCACCTGCCCCTGTTATGTCTTCTGACAAAATATCCTGCGTCTCAATCGGACTCATAAAATCTCCCTTTCGTGTTCATTGTGATAAGTTTATTGTTCATAGACTATGAACTCTCATATCCTAATTCTCTGAGCACCTGCTCAGTCGGCACGCCTAAATCTTTTTTGATTTGCGCCTCTTTTAGTTTTTCCATCATATTTTCCGGCAAAGGGCTCGGAAAAATAATATCGAGCTCTCGATCTGCTTCGCAGGTTCTGTAAATTTTAGCCGAATCAAGCATCCCAAGAACCATCCTGCAGATTCTTTTAAGCCCTTCGCTATAAGTAAATCTCTTTCGCTCGTTTTTTGAGAGCATTCCCATAAGCGTCAGCCTAAGTGCTACCGCGCTTGTTAGATTGCCGAGCTTGTTCTTCAAGAGCCCTGCAACTATCGGCGCTACTCCGCTGACTTTGTCCAGCGCCTCTCTGATTTCAGCGATGTGCATACCCTCGCTTGGCGTCTCTGCATCTCCACCGAACTCTTCGATGGAGGCCTCCAGATTGTCGGTGTACCACATTCTGCCGGGCGAGACAGGTTTATCCTCAAAACCTTCTATCCCTTTGCCCAGATACATCTTGAACGACTGGAATGTGATCCTGTTGGCCCTGTCGCTCAATCTGGTATTAAGCTCGTCCTGCAGCGGTATCAACGGCTCGACATCGCTTAGACCCTCGTAGTAATATGGCTGGGCAATATTTTGAATGTGCACGACCGGCAGAAAATCCCACGGCAATTCGTCCTGAGCAACAAGCTGTTTGTCTTCATACCTCTGCCATGCATTAGCAGAGGTAATCTCAGTTACCGCAACCACCTGGCGAGTGTCACCGCTTCGTCTGTCTGCGGATAGTATTCTTGCAAGAAATGAGTTTTTCCTGCGCAGGGCGTTTTTCTTCTGGTGAAAGTGCTGCACATAATATCTGATCTTTTTGTAATCGTTTTCTTCCAGAACGGGCAGTGCCCTTGGTGCTTCAATCAGTTCCAAGTCGATTTTTTGTGCCAACTTCAGCACATCATCGAAGGATCCCGTTTTACGGGAATCCAGAGAGAGGGTTTGTGAGGAGGAGGAGGAAGTGATGCGTTCGATGATTTCATCGTCAGGCCTGACGAAACAATCGACAAAACCGTAAACACTTCCGAGCACTGCCATGTCCTGGAGAAATCCGATAGCGCCATTGGCCGCTAACACTGCCTTTAATATAGTCTCAATTTCTGCACGTTTTTGGCCATCTGGTGATTTGGAAACAAAACTAATTGGTTTGCCGAACAGAAAATCCACCGTTGCATTTACTCGCCAGGCAATATCGTTCTCGATAACTATTTCTTTTCGCTGTACATCCTGAATGCATCTTGTACCGAACAATCCGGCATTACCCGATTGGACAAGCCCTGTTATTCTTGCCGGCAGCCCATATTCCTGGGCCTGCACATAACACCGACCCGATTCGTTCACCTTTCGGTCTGAAGCGCCGCTGCCGGTTACTTCTATCCTCGGGTTTGCGTAATAAAACCACAGCTTTTCAAAGTGCGATTGGACACTAACTGATTGCATATCAACGATCCACTCAAGGTAATCCGTCTCAAGCTGCTGGTCCTTAAAAATATCAAGCTCAAATCCCATAATTTGACTCCGTCATCGATAATTTAACTACTACTGACCACCGGCCTATTGCCAATTGCGGCCTTCTATAATTGGAGCTACCAGCGCATTTGGTACAAAAAAAATGACATTTTCAGAAGTGCCTTTTGAGCTAAGTTCTTGTTAATAAAGGAATAAAATTTTTTTTGAAATTTCTGATTTTCCTCCGGGGGTATCATCGTTTTTGGCCGAAAATTTTGCTGTTTTCAGCCTTATTTGCTTCCTGAACAAAACCCAAATTGACTATTGAATGTCAGGTGTCACCCTTGTAATCCGAGAAGGACAACTTAGTATTTGACAATCCCGTTGATTTTAGTACATTGATAAATTAGAATGAGGATCGATAGACTCAAATATTCTTTAAACCTTCTTCGCTCGCTTCGAGGACACCGAGAGAGGTAAACAAATATAGAAAGGCAGAAGATGAATAAAGTTGTCGTGGCTCTTTTCGTTTCATTTGTTGTATTATTTCAGTCTATGGGAGTTGTTCCGGCCCAGGAGGCGCTGCCCGAACTTGCAGTAGCCAACGGCTTCGGTGTTAACATACACTTCAGGGGGGAACCTCGCGATTTGGACCTAATCGCCGCTGCGGGCTTCAAATTCGTCAGAATGGACCTTTCATGGTCCGGCATTGAAAAAAACAAAGGCCTCTACGATTTTGAAAAATCTGGCTATGATGCTTTGACCAAGGGATGCACCAAACGTGGCATACGTATTTTGTATATTCTCGATTACAGCAATAAACTATATGAGCCGGACCGGTCTGTTCGCACGGAGGACGGACGAAAAGCTTTTGCAAGCTTTGCCGAGGCTGCTGCAAAAAGATATGCAGGTAAAGGCGTGCTGTGGGAAATATGGAACGAGCCGAACCTAAAGCATTTCTGGAGCCCGCAGCCCAGTGTCGAAGATTATTGTAAGCTTGTCGAGGAAACCGCCCCACGCATCAGAAAAGCCGATCCCACCGGACTAATTGTTGCCGGCGCCACGTCGCAAATACCGCTCGGGTGGCTGGAGGACTGTTTCGAAAAAGGGCTGTTGAAGTGGATTGATGTCCTGAGCGTCCATCCGTACCGGTCGCAAGCTCCTGAGACGGTCGTCTCGGACTATGCAAAGCTTCGCGAGCTCATCAAACGTTACGCACCACAGGGCAAGGAAGTGCCGGTTATATCCGGCGAGTGGGGATACTCTAACGTCAACTGGGATAAATCCCGATTTTCAGAACAGGAGCAGGCCCAGTACCTTGCACGTATGTTTCTAATCAACCTGTATCAGGAAATCCCTGTCAGTATATGGTATGATTGGAAGAACGATGGTACTGATCCCAACGATAGGGAACATCAATTCGGGACGGTCCGGCATGACCTGAATCGCAAGGCGGCATATCTCGCCGCTAAGGTCCTGTCCTCTACTCTCGCCGGGTATTCAGTTGTCCAAAAACTTGATCTTGGCAGTGATAATGACTATGCATTTAAGCTGAGTAATGGCAAAAGAGAGGTGATAGCATTCTGGACAGCGGCTAAAAAGCATGATGTAACATTGCCGGTAGAGCCAACTGAAGTAACGCTCGTTGGAATATATGGTGGTGAAGTTATTATTAACTGGAAGTCCAAGAATCTTAAGCTCTGCGCATTACAAAGCCCCCAGTATGTGCTTATAAAGCCAAATAGTCGGGAAGAATAAAGTTATATAATCAATCGGGTGTAAGTACTGCTCGGAATATACAGCAATGCCATGCTCTGTTTGTGCCGGATCACTCGGTATCTTCTTTCTGCAACAGCTCGATAATCTCAGCCTTTGTTGGCAGTGCTTCGATTGAACCGAACTTTGTACAGGCCAAAGCCCCCGCCGCCGAGGCGAACTCCACTGCTCCTCTTACATCATTCTTGACAGCACAATATGCAGCTAATGCCCCTGCAAACGCGTCACCCCTGCAAGTGTGGTCAACAAGTTCAATCTCAAAAGCAGGTATATGGTCGGCGCTGTTTCTGTCAACGACCATACAGCCCCGTCTGCCCATTGTAATGACGGCATAGTCCACACCCCGAGCAACCAGGTCGGAACCGATAAGCTTGGCTGTCCGAATGTTGGCGGCAGACTGTTCGGTTATTTCGGCAGCCTCGTAGAGGTTCGGAATCAAAATGTCGGCTGAAAAATACTCGATGGGCAGATCACTGGTTTGTTGGCTTTGATGCTCTAACGGTCTTGCAGGATTGAGGATAACTTTAATGCCATACAATTCCGCACAATGAAGAGCACTTACAATGGCCTCTTGTGGCAGTTGGCCGTGAATCAAACAGACATCAGACTCGGAGATAATCTGTTCAGCGCCGTTTATGTCCCGAGGCTGTAAGGCACTGTTTGCACCGGTGTAGTGACAATCGGCGTTTTCACCTTCGGCATTGACTAATGTTACAATCATGCCGGTATTTTTAGCCTCAGCTGTATAAACGAATTCGGTATTGACATGGAACTCGGCAAGAATGTTCTTAGCCATTTGAGCAAAAGGATCACCCCCGACCTTGCTGATGAGATGCACTTCACAGCCGCACAACGCAGCTTCTACAGCCTGATTTGGCCCCGGACCGGTGACTCTGTATGACAGAGCAGAGCCTGCAACGGTCTGTCCTGGTGAGGGAATTTGGCCGCAACGTATCGCCATATCAACATACGTGCCGCCAATTACGACTACCTTAGGACTCCTTCCTGCCATTCTTTGCCTCAAAAAATCCTTTCACGGTCTTAGTATAACAGGCTAACTGCCGAAAGCAATACTTTTTTAGGCCAATATTTCGGAAAGTTTTTCTCTGTGGAAAGTTGGCTGCTAAATGTTGTTCTTAGCCAGCCATTGCTTCAAAACCTCAATAATATAGTCAATTTGCCTTTTTGTTAGCGGTTTGCCAGTTAGGATGCTGTGCCATTTCGCCAGGCACTTCCGGCAGCAGGTGCCGGTCGCGTGTTGAGCTATAAAGACCGGATGGTTCCTCATTGGGGTTTGTCGGCCGTCGTTGGCCGGATTGGCGTCTGCCAGCCGGTTCGTAACAAAATCGCGAGCGTGTTCGAGGACTGTTTCAAGACCCTTATCTTTGAGATATAAAGCTTCTTTGCCGGAAAGTCGAAACCGGCTGCGAAACTTCGACTGCCCCAGCGCCTCAAAAAGTTCATCAATATCGCGCATTAGTCATTCCTCAAAATACGATATGTGGTTCCGGCTCTTTAAAAAGCTGGCTCAAGTATGATCTAATTTAAAGAAAATGTGCAATTAAGTCAATTTGTCACCAAAAAACAAAGTATTTTCTTGTATATACATTATTTCCTATTGAGGAAATTGCTCCTAAATGAGAAAATTTCTATTGTTTATTTCCTAAAAATCCGATATATCCTATATAGGAAATTAGTTAATATCAGGAAAACGGCAATGAGACTTACAGAAAAAGAAGTCGTACAATACTTGAAAAGGGCAAAAGACCAATATACTCCTTTGAAGATAAATTGTCTTGAAGAAGAGTTTTCTTTGCAGCTTGGGCTTCGCGGATATCGGGCTGATACATTGATAGGGCTATCGATTCAGGATGGGCCGGCCTTTGAAGCTTTAGTTGAGATTGCAACTGTGACTACTCCGAAGAATATTCTCGATAAAATCGGAAGGCTGACAGATTATATCAACAAAGATGAAAGACCTAATGTAATACCTATGATTGTTGCCCCTTATATAGGGTCCAAACAGGCTAAGATTCTGGCGGATAAAGGTATTTCGTGGATAGACCTATCCGGTAATATGTACGTCAGGGTTTCAAACCGGGTATATATAGAGCGTACCGGCAAGCCGAACCGCTTCCCCGACACCGCACCGATCAAAAAGATCTTTCAGGGAACATCGTCCCTTGTAAGCAGGGCACTGCTCTTGAAACCGGAAAGCTTCTCAACATTGTATGAAATGGTTGATTTTATAAACAACCGAAATGCGAAAATAACCTCATCGACAGTCTCAAAAGTATTGAAGTCGCTTGAAGAAGATTTGTTGATAAACAAGGGTGAATCTCGTATCTCTGTGGTTTATCCGGAAAAGTTATTGGAGAGACTTGCAGAGGGTTCAAGGAATTCGACCGAACGAAAGAGGAGAAACACATACAGATTTGTCATTGAGAATATCCAGCAACTGTCTCCTGGATTAGTCGGAGAGTGCAAAGATTATTTAGCGTGTGGATTCTATGCTGCACAAATCAAAGGTCTGGCTGTGACGGACAAGATGACAATTTTTGTAAAAGATATAGAACGATTCAGGAGGAAGGCTGAGGAAAAATCGGTTTCAATCACTGCGGACGCGGAATTTGGAAACGTAATCATTACTGAGACGAATGATCCTGGTGTTTGGTTCAATCCTGATTGGCGACAAATCGATTCGGTTGTCGATGACATAGAGTTATATCTTGAAATGATGGTTGATACTCCGAGAGGGCCACAGATTGCCGAGCAGCTCAAGCGGCGGATTTTACAGAAAGGTGATAGTGATGGACAGCAGACTAATTGAGCAATTGGCCGAACTTGCTGTATCATTCAACAGAATCGGGCTCAAGCCCGTCATCTGTGGCGGGCTGGGTATCTACCTGTGTTTTCACAAAGCTGAGGGACAAGCCCGGGAAATGATTCGAGCAACGAACGACATAGATTTGATGCTGACAAAGACACAGGTCCTCGAACAAGCCCGACGACGGGCTATTGCTGCTACAATAACCGATGGCTTGGGATACATTGTGCGTGAAGGTTGCGAATACTATCAATTTACAAAAGAGCCTGATCAGGAACTGGATATACTTTCGCCACCTGTTGAGGGACTTGAAGTTGATAATTTCAGGGTCAAGATTGTAAAGTCTAAACTGCACGGTCATATTACCGGCGAAGCACGTTTTATAGAAGAAGGTTTAAGAACTGTATCTTTACGAGAGTTCCTTCCGAATGGCGAACAGAGACATGGTCTTGAGGTCCAGGTACCATCGCCGACGAATTCAATGATACTAAAGCTTTTTGCATTCAACGATCGAGACGAAGGCCAAAGACAAGATTCAGAGCGAGCCCAGGCACATGCATGGGACATATACATAGAAATTATGCTGGCGAACAGAGATGATTACCTTGAGGGACAAAAGTTTTTGTCGGAACACGAAGATTCAGAAATAATACAAACAGCGAAGGCAATCGTCAGAAACAAGTTTAGTGCCGTTGAACATTCAGGGTGGCGTCGTGTTCTTGAGGCATCTGATTTTTATCCTGCTCTCGACAGACAGCAGAAAGAAAGCAGGCTGGATGAGGCGAGGCGTCGGTTGATTAGGTGGTTCAATGTGAGTTTGTGAACAACAAGCCCTGTGTCAAACAGGAATTCCCACAACAGCCATGCAGATGACACTTTCTTCTACGCCATCGATACCGAGGATTGCATTTACCTCCTGGTCGTATAAAGCCCCGATCTCGCAGCTGCCGAGATTCAGACTGACAGCCGCCAAAGCCAGGTTTTCAGCGATATGGCCTGCATCGAGATAGATGTATCGATATCCCCGCTGTCCGTATTTCCATTTGCAGCGTTCGACTACAGCCGACCATACAAAGACCACGCCGGCTGTCGTACACATTCCCTGTCCCAGGGCTGCCGCTGCAATTTGTCGTCGAAGGTCACCCGTCCTTAATTGCTCAAGCTGGTGCGTCTTGATTGAGTAATGATACAAACCTGTCTCCAGCCCTTTTACGTTGTTGACAACGAGATAGGTTTCTATCGGATAAAGGGCGCCGGCCGACGGGGCTGTGCGAAATTCATATCCATCCTCGATGCGCTGTATGCCTGTCGATGCCCAAAGCAGATACGACAGATGACCTTTGCTGACAGGTCTGGCCTGGAAGTCACGTATGCTTTTTCTCTGCTTCAATGTCTGGTCAAGACTCAAAACCCGAGAAGGCTCAAAAGATGGAAGCTCAATCTTTTTTGCTTGGGGATATTCCTTATACAAAGCCGGCTTTGCCTCCCAGTCGAGTTTGTGCCCGGGTATTCTGTCCCTCTGATATTTTGTTTCCTGCTGGAATCTATCGCCTATATCGCTCATTTATACACCTCCGTTCGGTCCGTCACTTCAGGCGGAGACGGTTTTACATCGTTTTGATTAACTTCGTAAAGATCAGTCGTAAGGCCACAGGAGCTTTGTACGGTCGGCGATGATGTCTTTCGTCGGTATTTTCCTGATAAACTCTTCGTACTTACTGTCTTCGTAGGCGATGGTGCCGCGACGTAAAAGTGAGAACAGTACTGCCGGCTCAAACGGTACAATCTGTTTGTGAGGCCATTTGTTTTTGGGATCGGCATAAGGGGCGAGGAAATCGAGAGCTTTTCTGATGCTCCGCCCGTCACTTGATTCGTAATGCCATAGGTTGATCCCGAGTGTCTCTCCCATCGTCGCCAAATGAAAAAAACCATCGAGGTTCATTGTACTGTAGCCAAATGACTTTGTGCGTGCCAGTTCAAGAGGCTGTCTGCCGTCGGGTTGAATATGCTTGTCGATGCGACGAGTCCTGACCTGCTCCAGGATAGCCCGTGCCAGGTCTTTTTGCCCGGTGAAAAGGGCAAGACTTGTCACCTGTGCGTCGTACCAGGTACCGTGGTTGTTATACTTCTTTTCCTCGCCGAGCCCGTGGCTGCTCGTCCGCAGCCATTTCAAATACTCACTGCACCAGTCGTTCGTTGCCTGCCGGTCTTTGGCGGTCCAGGCATCCGATGATTCGAGCAGGCCGATAGCATCGACGGTGCGAGTCAGTCGTCTTGTGTCGATGATACCAATGTCGCGACCCTGGGTTCGCCCGGGAATGGCCTGGCCGAACTGGAGGTTTGGATTCATCTTCGTTGCCCGGTCAAGAAACCACGTACGCAGCAGTAAGACCGCATGCTCAGCATAGGGCTTGTGAGACGTGAAATACCAGGCCATCGCAAGCGTTTCCACAGCCGAGGTAATCTGGCCAAAGGCCAGCCGGTCAGTATCTTCTGTTCTTGTTTCAGGATTGACCTGACCGTCACGGCGGATGTACGGCAGACCGTCAGTCTTATTCGGATCCGGCCACCAGTACGGCCCGAGGCTCATATAGTCGTGCTTATCACCGCTGGGAGGAGTCAGCTTCTTATTCATCACTGAAAGCGGAGCGACCTTTAGTGCATCGTCCGCTTCCATTTGGAGTTGTTCCATTGCCGGCTTCAGCGTTTCATCACTTCGAATTACCCGAGCCCTGCTTGCCGCCAGTTTACCTGGATTCAGGCAAAAGACTCTCGGGAGTTCCTTGCCGGCTATATTTATTCCTCTGTGTGCCTTTTGAGCAACAGCCGGACCGGCTAACAAAAACAGCGATATTAATATCACAAAGCCCTTCTTAGGCGAACATACCTGCATAATATCTTTCCTTTGCTCCATTAATTATATTTTCAAAGCCTTTCATGCACTGAGCCCTCATCCTTTCGGAAAAAAGAGGTCAATGATGTTATTTCTCTGAGCTTTATTCTATCAAATAACTGATTTTTTGCACGATTTCATATGAGAAACAAACTTTAATTCAAGCTCAAAACATGGTTTTTTAGGGCAAAAGTTCTATATTTTATATATTTATAAAATTATTTGTAAAAAATCTTACAAAACACTTGACAAAGTTAAATATTATGTTAAAATATGGGGCATGTTAGATATATATACAATGAACATGGTTGAGAAAACAGGAATAATGGCGTTTCTGCCGATAAGGGCCATTCTATGTTTAGAGCCGGATAAACAGTGTTCATATAACAATATGACCAAAGGTTGGAGATGGAAAGAATTCATGAAAATATCGCGGGAAAAACTCTGAAAGCAGAAAACCAGCACCTGGATGAATTTGATTTGCTCCGCAGCAGGCTGAACCTGCTTGAGGGAAAAGACAAGGTTCTTATGACAATGTATATAGAAAACGGCAACAGCTTTAGGCAGATAGCCCGTCTGCTCAATATTAGCGATACAAGAGTAGCTCGAAGAATACACAGATTAACGAAAGGGCTTACCGGCGGCGATTACATAAACTGCCTGCGGCACCGTGACAAATTTACCGGTCACCAAATGAACATTGCCAGGGACTTTTTCCTTCTTGGTCTGTCGATAAGAAGAATCGCCGCGAAAAGACGCCGGAGCCGGTACTTCATTCATGAAACCATTGTGAGAATCCAAAGATATATGAAAAACAGCGCGTAGTTATGGAGAACTTAAGTGAAAGATTTCCACTGCAATTCTGATCTGCTGAATATTTTCAGCACAATACCAAGCTGTATCCCGCAGGGCATAGATAGTACAGCCGGTCGCATTCAGCGAGCGGGATGCGAGCTGCGAGGGACCAAAGATGGCGGCATATAGAGTTTCAAAAAGTTTCGAGTGGAAGGGGACAATTACCGACAAGGTAGTTTCGGTTTGCAGGATGTTCGGCCTTACCGCGGACAAGCTCAAAGAAAGACGACTTGTCCACAACTGCCAATTGGAAATCAATGATGGTGACATTGTTTCAATAACAGGGCCGTCTGGAGCCGGCAAGAGCGTCCTGCTGGGCGAGCTGGAAAAATCCATCCCAGCCTCAGAGAGAGTGAACCTGGCTCGAATAAAACTTCCGAGCGATAGAACTCTCATCGACTGTATTGACGGTGATATCGTCAGAGGCCTTCAATTGCTCAGTATCGCCGGGCTTAGTGATTGTTTCTGTATTCTCAATCAGCCGAGCAATCTCAGTGAGGGAGAAAAATACCGCTTCCGTTTGGCGATGGCACTGGCGTCGGAAAAGAAGTTCGTCTTCGCGGACGAATTCTGCTCTGAATTAGACCGCATTACCGCTGCGGTGATTTCATGCCGTCTGCACAGGTTCGCAAAGCGAACCGGCACAACATTTATACTGGCGACGAGTCACGAAGATATACTGCTCGACCTGGCTCCGGATGTTATGGTCATCAAAGAGCTATCAGGCCCGACAGAGGTTATCTATAAGCACACAAGGAGATAAAGATGCAAAGCTGTTCTGTCATTAAGAAAATGCGAATTGTCCCGGGCACTCTCGATGACTACAGGCAGCTTGCACATTATCACTACCGTGACAGCAGGCCCGGGCCATTCAAGGCGATTTTTGCCTTAAAACCTTCAAGGTCGTTTCGCAAGGTGCGCTCGCGGGACAGCGGGGAAGTAACGTATGGAAAGGCAGTCGGTGTTATCGTTTATTCGATGCCGAGTCCGAGACTGGAGCTGCGAAACGTCGCTACGGATAACTTCTTTGCCGGCTTCGACAGGAGCACGCAGTTGGAACTTATCAACAGGAACGTTCGCCGCATCAGCAGAGTTATCGTCGAGCCCAGATATCGCGGTCTGGGATTAGCATGCCGGCTGGTCAAGGAGACGATGCCTGAGATGAATGTCCCGATCATCGAAGCGATGGCGGTGATGGGACTTGTTAATCCTTTCTTTGTGAAGGCGGGGATGAAGGCCTACACGGCCAGGATTCCCGTTCGCAATGTCCGTCTTCTCGAAGCGCTCAGTACGGTTGGAATAGAAGAAAGAGAGCTTCTTGATTCATCAGAAGTTCAGCGAAAGTTCGACCGTCTCACGACCGCTCAAGCCGAATTTGTTGAGCATCAAATCATGTATTTTCTAAAGAGCTATGACAAACGCCGCAGTATGCCCCCGGGACTCGCGCGAACAAGGTACATATTGAGCAAGCTCACCGTCAGGCCGAACTATTACATCTGGTTCAATCCAAAATTCGATGCCGGATGTTCGATACCGGATGCTTCCCCGTTTTTAGGGGGACAAGCTTGCCAGTGCAAAAGCAGGGTAGAAACCGGAAAGGAGAATCGGTAATGCGAGAAACGAGAACCGGGAATCGAGTATCGCAGATAGCAATTGAAAAGCTCGTTGCTCACCCCGGCAATCCGAACCGGATGAGCAGGAAAAATTATGCGAAGCTTGTTCGAAACATAGAACGGACAGGCCGATACGAGCCGTTGGTGGTTCGGCCATGTCCGCAAAAAGAATGTCATTCCTGCGCAAACAGGAATCCGGATGACAGCGAGAAAATGAAGGGTGATTGTTTTGAGATAATCAACGGTCATCATCGCTGGCAGGCTTTACGAGAGCTTGGCTGCAAAACCGCTGATGCGATAGTCTGGGACATCGACGACCGCGAAGCCGAGGTCCTGCTCGCTACTCTCAACCGTCTGGGCGGCTCGGATGTCCTTGAGAAGAAGCTGGCATTGCTGAACCGGCTGAATAAACGGATGCAGGCCCGCGATCTGGCAAAACTTCTGCCGCTGACGCGCACCCAAATTGAACGCCTCGGCAATCTGAAGAGGCCGACCGCGCCGGCAAAGATAACCTCGGGCTGCCTTGCCAATCCGTTAGTGTTCTTCTTAGACGACAAGCAGCAGGAAATTGTCAAAAAGGCATTATCCATCGCACGGCAGGCCCGGGACTGCTGCTCGCGAAGTGATAAATCTGTCGCCGCCGAGGCCTGCAAAACCAAAGCCGCAAAAAATGCAGCGGCCATTAAATACATGGCTCAATGTTTTATAGAACAGAAAATAAAATGCGAAACGGAAACGCCACAGGTGTAAAAAAATGGAACTCGTTGCCACAAAGTGGGAACCCATAATTTTAATCTTTTGGTAATGACATGAGAATCAAGTTTGTCCAGTTGGAAAGTGACGCGTTTTTGACGGATATTGATTTTATTCAGATGTCACCGGCTGAAAGGGGTGTGTATTGCAGCCTGATATTATTTCTTACTTCCAATGACGGCAAATACACATTCGACTCTCCGGCCCTGAGCCGATTATGCAATTGCGAGAGCACCGGTGACTTTAAAAAAATCTGGGAGAAAATCTCAAAGAAGTTTCAGACACGCAAAGGCGTGATTAAACATAAACGTGTAACAAAAGAATTGAGAAGAGCCAAGAAATACAGGCAAGTCTGCAGCAAGGCGGGACTTAAAGGCGCCAAAAAAAGATGGCGCGGCCATAGCGACCCTGATAGCCGCCCTGATGGGCTCGCTATAGCTAAGGAAAGTAAAGGAAACGTAATCGAAAAGGAAAGTGAAGGTACTTCGAATACGAATACGTCAGAGCAATCTTTTTCTTCTTCGAATTCGGTTCGATCTCGACAAAAGGCGGACTGCCAGCTTCAGGCCCTGCGTTTCAACGAGGCGCTGACCTGCATCATCAGGCCTCGGACTCAGTCTGACCGCACCTGTTTTCGCAATGTCACCAACTGGCTGGTTGAGGGCTGTGCACGCGGACGGTTCAACGAAGAGATCTTCGGCCGCGTGCTGGACTACGCCAAAGAGGCCCGGCAGGGCAACAGGCCGGCCGCGGTCTTTATGGCATTACTCAAAAAGGAATTGGAGTACAAAAATGAATAAGGATGATTTTATCGAGCAATTGGAGGCAGGCTGCGAATATCGGCTTATCCCGCTGACTCAGGGCCTGTTTACCGTCGTGGACGCCGATGACTACGAGCGGCTCTCCGGGCGTAAGTGGCATACGAGCTGTACCTGCGGCTGCTTTTACGCGCATCGATCCGAACATGGCAAAACGATTAGTATGCACCGCGAGATTTTGAATGTCCCTGCGGGTCTTTACTGCGACCACAAGAACCATAACGGTCTTGACAACCGCAGGTGCAACCTGCGTATCTGCACGGCGGCTCAGAACCAGCACAATCGCAAGCCCCAGGCCGGCGGGACATCCAGCTACAAAGGCGTCAGCTGGAAACGGGCCAGCCGCAAGTGGCTGGCCACTATATGTTACCGTGGCCGCAAGATATATATCGGCAGTTATGACTATGAGGCCGATGCGGCCATCGCGTATGACGATATGGCGATTGAGCTGTTCGGCGAGTTCGCCTGTCTGAACTTTCAGTACCGTCCGGAAGTTCGGGAATGGCTGCAGCAGTCTTTTTTCTTTCAGCCGACAAGAAACGACCTGGCCGGCTTCGAAGAAGAAACACGCGAACCGGCAGTCTGCTTAACGGCGGAATTCAAACGGCAGCAGACTGTTCTGCAGCAGCGGCAGGGTGTGAGAAGAGCTGATAATAAAAAGGCCCCTGCTTAAAGGAGGACATAAAAGTGAAAAACAAAGCAGGGGCTAATAATAACCACAACTATATTATACCTGTTCGTGCCAATCAGGTCAATACCTTTATGCGAATCGTAAGGGCCGGGTACCGAAAAAACTGCTGGTACGTCCTATATTTTCTTGCTTAGGTAACGATAATGTGGTATATTGCTGTTATTTACAGGCACAGTTGATAAGGAGGCGGTACTTATGCTAACAGCTAATCTTAAAATCCGATTGTCAATATCAGCACTCTTACTGGCGATGTTTTGCACGGTTGCTGCGGCTAAGACCATCTATGTGGATGGCGATGCCGCCGGGGCAAACGACGGCACAAGCTGGACCGATGCATACACGTTTTTGCAGGAAGCCCTGGCAGCTGCCAATCTCGCTGAAAAGCCGGTCGAAATACGCGTGGCTCAGGGTATTTACAGGCCGAACCAGGGCCTTGTGGCTATCCCCGAGTTCGACTGGAGAACAACCACGTTCCAGCTCATTAATGATGTCGTCCTCAAAGGCGGCTATGCCGGCTTCGGTGAACCGGACCCCAATGCACGGGACATCGAACTTTACGAGACCATCCTCAGCGGCGACCTGAACGGAGACGACGGACCTGACTTCACGAACAACTCGGACAACAGCTACTATGTGGTTACAGGCAGTAACACAGATGAAACCGCTGTGATGGATGGATTAATTATTATAGGTGGCGCTGATAGCGGTATGTACAACACCAAAAGCCGCCCAACCCTGACCAACTGCACGTTTATGGCAAACTCGTCAAAAAAGCATGGTGGTGGGATGTTCAACGATAACAGCAACCCAACCCTGACGAACTGCTTGTTCCGCGGGAACGCAGCACCTGCCGGTGGTGGGATTTACAACACTAAAAGCAGCCCTACTCTGATTAATTGCACGTTCATTGAGAACTCGACAGCGATTGCCTTTGTCCCCGGCAGTGGCGGCGGGATGTACAACATCAAGAGTAAGCCAATTCTTATCAATTGTACGTTTAGCAGGAACCGGGCAGGGGGTGCAGGCGGTATGGCGAACTTTGCGAACAGCAATCCAAGTCTGACCAATTGCGCCTTCAGCGAGAACTATGCAAGGTACGGCGGCGGCGGGATGCTTAACAGCGAGAACAGTAGCCCGTTGCTGACCAACTGCACGTTTAGCGGGAACTTGGCAGAAGGCGGCGACGGAATGGAGAACTCCTTGTACAGCAATCCGATCCTTACTAACTGTACATTCAGCAGGAATGGGATACTAAACAAAAAGCACAGCAGCCCGAGCTTGGCGAACTGTATTATCTGGGGTGGCGCCGACCTGATATGGAACGACAGTGGTTCCACAATCATGGTCTCATACAGTGATGTTCAAGGCGGCTTTCCGGGTGAAGGCAATATTGACGCTGATCCGTTGTTTGCAAATACCGGCTATTGGGATCCAAACGGTACGCCTAAAGAGCCGAATGATGACTTCTGGATTGAAGGCGATTATCATTTGAAATCCGAAGCCGGCAGGTGGGATCCGAACAGCCAAAGCTGGGTCAGGGATGATGTCACGAGTCCTTGTATCGATGCCGGGGACCCTAATTCGGATTGGTCTGGCGAGACGTGGCCTCACGGCGAACGTATCAATATGGGTGCGTATGGCGGCACGCGGCAGGCCGGCATGTCCACACAGCCGCAGTCGATGTTTCTTCCGCGTATCGCATATATCTACCTTTACGATGCAGAGGCGGCAGAGAGTTTTCGATCTTTGCTTGTAAGCTACGGCTGCTCGACTACTTTGATTGCATTGGATGAAGTGACTGCAGCACCATTGGCTTCTTACGACCTTATCATTGTGGCGGACGATACCCAATTTTTGTCTACATGGAATGACCCACAAACCGTCGTTGCGATTGAAACCTCCGACAAGCCAGTCGTCGGATTGGGCGAGGGAGGATATGATTTCTTTGGGGTGCTCGGGCTGTCAATTGGCCGGCCTAATGGAGGACATGGCGAGCGCAATAGTATCTCTGTTATTGATCCGAACTGTTCGTTATTCAGTACGCCTTATCCAGTAGATATTCCGGAAGATCAAAATCTTCAACTATACACTGAAACCAGTCATGTAGGACTTTATCTTTGGCCGGTACCCGAAACCGTAACCGCACTCGGCGCCGAAGTTGATGATCCGGGTTACTATCCTCTGGCCCTGGAGCACAATCGGTACCTGCTTTGGGGTTTCACGGAATCTCCGCAGAAGATGACCGAGGTCGGCAAGATTTTGTTTGTCAACGTTGTGATTTGGACGGCAAACGCCGGCTGGGAAATAGAAATCTAAACAGCAGATGCAAAAGCTTTTGATACTCCGCCAAATGTTTGGAACGCGTGGAATCCGAAGGTTCTATATTGTTATTTGTCTCGGTTAAAAGGCCGATAAAAACGGCATAAAGTGCCGGTAAAAGAAAAAAAGCAAAAATATTTTTGACAATGATACAGAAATTGACGATACTAAATTGTTGTTGTTGAATTAGGACAAGTCAAGAAAAACCCTAGTCCGGCAACGTTGGGGCAACCTGCCACATTTTAATTGTAACTCTTTTGGTTTTAACGTCTTATGTCAATAGCTTATGTGCTTGTCTTATTATCGCATTTTCATTTAGTGTAAGCCCGAAATTTTATTGATAAATACAAGAGGATGTGTAATGACAGAAGAAAAGGAAAAAAAGCTTATCAGCGGTCCATGGTCATGGACAAAGGACGACATCAAACTTCTTAAGAAACTGTACCCGCGCGGAAAGACAAAGATGATTGCCGAGCGGCTTTGCCGGCCTTTGACGGCGGTCAGACAAAAAGCATACGATATCGGGATGAAAACCGATATATACCAATATTGGACAGAGGATGATTTGATGCTGCTTGCAAGACTTTATCCGAATACGGCAACGGAAAAGATTGCCGAGCGATTTAGCCGGTCTGAAGGATCGGTAAAGACCAAAGCACGCCAATTGGGGCTCAGGAAAAGCCAAAGCTATCTCAAAGCCCTCAAGTCCCGTCCCCGGAAGCGACGCAGGAAAGTATCATAAAACTGCAGCCGTTTTTCCGGTTTTTAAGTCTCCGGTTAAACCTGGAGCGAAGTATGTTATGCGCCATAACAATACTCTGTGGCACTTCGATCGGCAGGTGTCGTTTCTGAAGATTGTTGTTGACTCTGCCCCTGTTTGAAGCAGGATAAACTTGCCCTGCGAAAGCTGCGAAAAGAGTCGAGAATCCGGATTTCGTATCAACAGCGGAAACACAGCCCGGCTAATCTATTATTATCAAATATCAAATAACCATAGGAAAACTTAACGATGGCCAAAGCAAAAAAATTACACAAAAGACAGCTCGCCGTGATAGACGATTTGTTCAAGAGCGAGCTTGTCGAGCAGGAGGTTCTGGATAAGCACCGAGTCAGCAGGAACCTCTATAACAAGTGGCTGGCGGATGCGGCCTTTGCCGGGCAGTTGGACCGGCGTATCGCCGACGCCTATCGTCAGAGCGCCGTGTTGCTCGCGCGTCATGCCCCGTCGGCCGCCCGCAAACTCGTCGGGCTAACCGACTCGGAAAAGCAGGAGACCGCCCGCAGGGCATGCCTGGATATAATCCAGTCGGACCAGGAGCTCAGGGCCCGGCAACCCAAAGACCAAACTCAAAGCCAGGAGCCCGAAACTAAAATCCTCTCCGAACAAACCGCCGGCAAACTCTTAGCCGTCCTCGCCGAAGAAGCCGGTGTCGATGGTTCTTGACAGAAGCTGGTGGGCGGCATAAGATAATCGACAGTAAACGGAATCTGTTCGATACAAATTCGAGCGTATGGACTAAAGCAGAAAACTAACGACAAATCAGAGGAGATGGATATGCAAAGGAGAGACTTCATCAGTTGTGCGGCGGTGGGTTCAGTTTGTGCGCTGGCTCCGGTCGCGGTTGCTCAAGCTGGGGCCAAAAAGAAGAGCCAAACAGAAAATAGCTGTAAAATCACCGTTCTAAAGAAAACGATTAACAGCGATCTGTACCAGCAGTACAGAAACACTCAGGGCAAACCCTGCACGGTTTTCGAGGAGGGCCAGGAGTTCGAGGTCAAGTCGCCTTATAAGCCGCCCGAAGGATTCTGCGACTGGGCATGGGCGGACATTCGGCACTTCATACTTGCCGTGTATTTCGGACGCGAGGATACTGTCGTTGCATGCTGTACGGACGGCTTCAGGCCCGTGCTCTTCAAAATCGAGCGTATTGCCTGAGACGCCCGGTCCGCTTTGGCTCTTCGACAAAGGCGAACGGAGAATCCCGTTTGCCCGGGGGCGGCCGGTCTTATTATACTTTTTGGCCCTAAAATATAATAAGGATTCGCCAACTAAACGAAAGTATAATAAGATATAATACCCACACCGCTCAGGTAGAGCAGCCGTGGTGGAGCGACATTATCAAACTAAAGCCAAGGAGTAGATAGATATGAGTGATTCCAAGTACACACGACGGGATTTTATGAAGGTGATGAGCGCTGGTGCAGCGGCCCTGGCAATGCAGCAGCGTGTATTGGCGAGAGGCCAAAACCCGGCCGGCAAGCCTAATATCGTTATGATTATGGTCGATGATCTGGGCTATGGCGATTTGTCCAGCTACGGAGCGACGGATTTGAAAACGCCAAACATCGACAACCTCGTAACCGCCGGTATTCGATTCGATAATTTCTATGCCAACTGTCCTGTCTGCTCGCCGACACGTTCCTCATTGTTGAGCGGGCGATACCCGGACATGGCCGGCGTCCCGGGCGTTATCCGCACGCACATCACCAATAGCTGGGGCTATCTTGCTCCGCATGCAGTGTTGCTGCCGAAGCTGCTGAAGCCGGCCGGCTATCACACCGCTATCGTCGGCAAGTGGCATCTCGGCCTTGAGTCTCCGAATACTCCGATTGAAAGGGGCTTCGACCACTTTCACGGTTTCCTCGGCGATATGATGGACGACTACTACAATCACCGCCGCCACGGCAACAACTACATGCGACTGAACGAAACAGAAATCGACCCGCAAGGCCACGCAACCGACCTGTTCACTCAGTGGTCCGTCGATTATATCAATCAACGCGCCAAGTCGGATGGGCCTTTCTTTTTATATCTGGCTTATAACGCGCCACACACTCCCATCCAGCCGCCGGCAGAATGGCTCGAACGCGTCAAGAGCCGTGAAAGGAATATCGATGACAAACGTGCGAATCTCGTCGCTCTGATCGAGCATATGGATGATGGCATCGGCAAGGTTCTCGCGGCGGTGAAAGACTCCGGCGTAAGTGGCAATACGCTGGTTATCTTCACGTCCGACAACGGCGGCCAGCTTTCAGTCGGAGCTAACAACGGCCCGTTGCGGGCGGGCAAGCAGGATATGTACGAGGGTGGCATTCGCGTGCCGATGTGTGCCGTATGGCCCGGCAGAATCGAGCCCGGTTCGCGCAGCGAACGTGTCGCGTTGACGATGGACTTATATCCGACCATTTGCGAAGCGGCCGGTGCGAATATCAACCACAATATCGACGGCCGAAGTATACTGCCGACACTGCTCGGCGAATCGCAGCCGGCTGAGGAGCGTTTCCTGTTCTGGGTACGACGGGAGGGCGGCGGCTACGGCGGACGGGCTTATTACGCCGCACGATATGATGACTATAAACTCGTGCAGAACAGTCCCTTCGAGCCGATGGAGCTTTATAACCTCAAAGACGACCCGCAGGAGCAGAATCCCTTAGGCAGAAACAACAATATGTATCAGAGGCTCTTTACCGCCCTTCGCAACCACATCATCGAAGCCGGCGCTGTGCCCTGGCAAAAATATCCGGTAACATTGAGCGACTCTTAGGAATTCCGTAAGAAGGCCATTCTGTTATTCTTTGGCGAGGTCGAAGAATCTGGCCGACGATAAGGTTTGTCCGTACAATTGCATTGGTATCTTGAGAATGCGAGGTAACACTGAAATGAACAAGAACATCTCTGTCTTGAGCACGTTGTTATTTTTAGCTGTGCTGCTGTCGAATGTTTCTTTGGCGCAGGCGCAAACTGTCTTTTTAGAGGCTGAGGGCTTCGAAAGCCACGGCGGCTGGGTCGTTGACCAGCAGTTTATGGACCAGATGGGCTCGCCTTTTTTATTAGCTCATGGCCTGGGTCAGCCGGTCGGGGATGCTGTAACGAGGGTGTCATTTCAGGCGGCGGGCAAATACCGAGTATGGGTACGTACGCGCGACTGGGTCGCGCCCTTCAAAGCGCCGGCAGCGCCGGGCAAGTTCCAACTGCTGATTAATGGTGTGCCGCTCGGTGTGGTATTCGGCACCGAAGGGGCCAGTTGGCACTGGCAGGACGGCGGGATGGTCGAGATTACAAGAAAGCAGATTACACTGGTGCTGCGCGATTTGACCGGCTTCGAGGGCAGATGCGATGCGATTGTCTTCACCAGCGACACAAACTTTGTTCCGCCGAATGACGGCGAGCAATTGGCGGCTTTTCGCGGAAATGCGCTCGGCCTGCCTGTCGAGCCTCAGAACGCAGGTAATTTCGACCTTGTTGTTGTCGGCGGCGGTATGGCCGGCACGTGCACAGCTATCTCGGCGGCAAGACTCGGCCTGCAGGTTGCGCTTATCCAGAACCGCCCCGTTCTCGGTGGCAATAACAGCTCGGAAGTCCGGGTTCACCTGAACGGTCAAGTCAATCTTCCGCCTTATCCGGCCCTTGGTAATGTCGTTAATGAACTTGACAGCGGTCTTCGAGGTAATGCCCAGCCTGCCGGGAACTATGACGACCAGCGAAAACTTAGAGTTGTCCAGGCGGAAAAGAATATCCACCTGTTCCTGAACATGCATGCCTTCAAGGTTGAAAAGCAGGGCAATCGTATTGTTGCGGTCGTTGCCAGGCATATTCAAAACAGCAGTCGGATGCGTTTCACAGCCCCGCTTTTTGTCGATTGCACCGGCGACGGCACACTCGGCTACCTGGCCGGGGCCGACTACCAAATAGGACGTGAAAGCAAACAACAAACCGGTGAATCGCTGGCGCCGGAAAAACCCGACAAGATGACTATGGGTGCGTCGGTGCAATGGTATTCCGTACAAACCGGCAAGATCTCAAGATTTCCGGATTGTCCCTGGGCTTTGCAGTTTGATGAACAAAGCTGCCACTACCTGACAAGGGGTGACTGGGACTGGGAAACCGGGATGAATCGCGACCAGATAACCGAATTTGAGTATATTCGCGACCACGCTTTTCGGGCGGTCTATGGCAACTGGGCGTTTCTGAAGAACCGCAGTCGTGAAGTGACAAAATACGCCTACAGTCAGCTCGAATGGGTTGCTTATATCGCCGGCAAACGCGAGTCCCGCCGACTGCTTGGCGATGTAATATTGAGACAGCAGGATATTCAGCGTCGCAGGAGATTCACCGATGCATTTGTCACAACGACCTGGTCTATTGACCTTCACTATCCGGACCCGAAAAACTCAAAATACTTCCCGGGCGCGGAATTCCGTTCGATTGCCAAGTATACCCAAATCAAACCTTATCCGATTCCCTATCGCTGTCTCTATTCCCGCAATATTGAGAACCTGATGATGGCAGGACGCTGCATCAGCGTAACCCACGTGGCGTTGGGTACGGTCCGCGTTATGCGCACAGGCGGTATGATGGGTGAGCTGATCGGTATGGCTGCCTCGCTGTGTAAAAAGTACAGCACCGACCCGCGAGGCGTCTATCAGAAACACATGGTCGAGCTGAAGCGATTAGCCAAAAGTGGCGTCGGAAAGCCCACCAAAACAGATGATGAAGACTTTTCACGGGCTTTAGTGAACGGATTGCTTGCCAATGAAGGTTTTGTTCGCTGCAAAGGTTACGTCAATGGCTGGCTTCAACACGTCGACCCGCGGACAAGACTTATCCCCAGAAATCTGACCCGGGATAAGGACATCTGGAACGCCGAGGACAGCGCTGCGGATAATTACCCTTTTATGGTGCTTACCGCGGCCATTACAGACAGGCCGCTTTTCGAAGGAACGATGCACGATATGCTCCGCAACGAAATCATACTTACATCACGCATCGGCAACCTGCCTGACACATACTCCTTTTCAAAACAGGATTTTCAGAATATAAAACCTGATATGAGCCGAATAATCTTTGGTTCATCGGAGTATGTCAAAGACGGCCTGCTGCCGCTTACCGAATGGCTCGGGCCAAGCCCCTGGAGCGAACGTATGATGAAAATCCTCGACGATCTGTGGGAGCAGCAGGCAACTATTGAAACTACTTATGGGAAAATTCTCTCGATCAGCCATGAAATCAACGGCGAAATGCTACAGACATTGTCACGTGTGTACTGGATGACCGGTGACAAAAAATACCTGGAATGGGCTATTCGCCTCGGCGATTATTATTTACTGGACAGGCATCACCCCACACGCGACGGAAGCATGCTCAGGCTTAGGGACCATGGCTGCGAAATCGTATCAGGACTGTGCGAGCTTTACGCTACGGTCAAGTTCGCAGTGCCGATAAAAAGACTTCAGTACCGAGCACCCATCCAGGAAATGCTCGACTCTATTCTCAAATCAGGGACAAACGAGCATGGCCTTTTTTACAACTCTTTCAATCCAAAAACCGGCAACCACGATAAAGGTCTGGCCGATACATGGGGCTATAATCTCAATGGATTCTACACCGTTTATCTTATCGACGATAAGGAGGATTACCGCAATGCTGTCATCCTGGCGCTAAGCAATCTCGATAGGTACTACCATGGCTACAGCTGGGAAGGCTCCAGCGCCGATGGCTACGCCGATTCTATCGAAGGCGCCATCAATCTCTACAACCGCGAACCTGTCGACTCGGCTGCAAATTGGATTGACAGCGAAATCAAGGTGATGTGGAACATGCAGGGATCCGACGGCGTCATAGAAGGATGGCACGGAGACGGCAACTTCGCAAGAACCACGATAATGTACTGCCTCTGGAAAACAAAAGGCCTGACAATACAACCCTGGCGAGAAGATGTGGTCTTTGGAGCCGTCCAGGATGGCGATGTTCTGAAAATAAGTATCAAGGCCGACAGAGAGTGGGAGGGAAAGATACTTTTCGATACACCACGTCATCAGACGATTATGAAGATGCCGCTCGACTGGCCGCGAATCAATCAGTTCCCCGAATGGTTCACCGTCAAAGACGACAAAAGCTACATGGTCCACGACTTGGCGACCAATTCAAAGTCAACATATACACTCAAGCAATTGCAGCAGGGCATAAGCATAAACATCCGGACCGACGACGAGAAATACTTGCTCGTGAAATAGTGTCGGTTCGAGAACCGGCATTACAGGTAAATATTTGAAAGCCCGCGTCACTATATATGTGCGGCCCGGATAGGTCACGTGCGGTTTGCGAACCGCCACTACATATTAATCACTTTCAAATCAGGGGGATTCATTATGACAGAATCAACTATTTTAGAAATTTCCGACGGCATTGAAAGAGCTGCTCATCTTTACTCTGAGCTTCGGCGGACACGACCGATGTCAAGGCGGGACCTTAAAAATTATGTTAAGGTATTTCTGGGCATCAGTGTTCCGGATAAAAAAATCTGTCCGGACCATAACAGTCCTTTGGATTATCTCTGGCACAGCTTCGCAGCGGATGCGGCTGACAATTGTCCTTCGAGATGCGAGACACGAGATACCAGAGACGAGCATCCGCGGAATGCGGATGCCATTGTTTGGGCGAATCGTGCCGGCGGCAAGACCGAGCTGGCTGCTGTCGCCACGCTTCTTGACTGCATCTTTAAGCCGAGCTGCCAGGTCAGGATATTAGGCGGCTCGGGCGAGCAGGCCGGCAGAATGTACGAATACCTGACCGGTTTTCTGAACAACGGCTTTGAGAAGTTTCTCGCCGGTCCTGTCCTCAAGTCAAAATGCCGCTTTACCAATGATTCATCCGCCGAGGTCCTTACGCAATCGGCAACAAGCGTCCGCGGCCAGCATATTCAGAAGCTTCGCTGTGATGAGCTTGAGCTTTTCGATGAGGATGTTTTCGCGGCGGCAAAATTCACCACCCAGAGCAGGGCCGGCATTACAGCCTCCATGGAGTTGATTAGTACGATGCACCGGCCTTACGGCCTGATGCAAAAAGCGGTATCTGCCGCACCGAAGTCAGGAACACCGCTCTTCAAATGGTGCATATGGGAAGTTATTGAAAAGTGCACCGGTAGAAACTGCTCGCAGTGTCACTTATGGCCCGACTGCCGGGGAAAGGCCAAATCGGCAAATGGTTATCTTAGAATTGATGATTGCGTAACGCAGATGCAACGTGCCAGCAGGGCAGGGTGGGAGGCGGAGATGCTGTGCAACAGGCCCTCACGGCAGAATGTCGTCTTCGATGAGTTCGACCCGGCTTTGCACGTTCAGCCGATCGATTATGACCCGAATCTTCCGCTGTACCGGGCCCTTGATTTTGGATTTGTAAATCCGTTTGTGTGTTTGTGGATTCAGGTCGATAGTGCCGGCGTTGTGCGTGTGATAGATGAGTATGTACGCAGCAGGGCGACTATCGATGTTCACGCGGTTGAAATCAAAAACCGCACGCCGGTCGCGGAGGAAAAAGTGACGGCGACGTTCTGCGATCCGGCGGGTAAAAGCGTCAACGATGTCACCGGCACCAGCGCCGTCCGCGAGCTGCGGGCGATGGGAATCGCGGTGCGGTTCAAACGCAGCGGTATTTTGGAGGGCATTGAGCTTATCCGACGGGCAATCCACTCCGGCGACGGCAAAAGCAGGCTGGTTATCTCACCGGGATGCCCGCGGCTGATCGAGGCGATGGAATGTTATCATTATCCCGAATCCGGCAGCGCAGCAGACGAACTACCAATAAAAGACGGCCTCTACGACCACCCCATCGACGCCCTGCGATACTTCCTCATAAACCACAACCCCCCCCCCAAAACCACAACAAGACGGTATTAGCGAGCTAAAGCCGGTTGTGCTTTCTGGTAGGGCGGATTCAGGATTTTTGTTTGTTGAGTTTCTCTATTGCGGACTAAAGATTATCTCTCGATGTAACCGATGCTCCGGCATCTGGTTCGTTAGGAAGAATTCCCGTAAAAGCGGTTCCCACAACGCCGGCACGCATGAATTGACGCCTGTTTAAGTTCATGGATCAGAGAATAAAGAATCTTCTTTGCCAAGACAAGAAAAATGTCGGTGCAATTGAATATGTCACTATCTCCCGGCAGAGTTAAACCTGCTGATGATAAGTGCTTAAGAAAATCTTGCGCTGCTGTACTGTTTAGTTGGTTACAAAACCGCGACAAAATCATAACAGGGAATTATTAAGAATGAAATTTCCCGGGCGGGATATGGAACAATTCATATCGTCGAGTAGGTGTTTTGTAAATTTATCGAAAAGAGCTTAAGAATAAGAGGCTTTTATCCGATATTGCCAACAATTACGGCGGGAAAAGGAGGTAAAAAACCTTGGCTCGAATAGGTATATAAAAGAGGAAACAGGGCTGAGGTGCGGAGGGAGAGGAAAAAGCGAGATATCCTCAGCCCTGTGAATGTGCTCTAAGATTAATATATCATAAAGCTCACAATAAAGCAATACTTTTTATCGAAAAAATCCGTTTCCGCCGGAAAAAAACACCTGCGACAAAAAACACCCTAAATAATTCGTTATCAGGAATTTACAAAAACACAATAGCTTTGGGTTTGCTTTATGTCAAGAAAAAAATATAATACTTATACGTAAAAAGATATATTTCAGACACAAATATAGGTTGGTGGTAACTATGCTCACAGACAACATTCTCGATCTAATAGGCAATACACCGTTGATGCAGTTGAAGGGAGAGAGGATTTTTGCCAAGGCCGAATTTCTCAATCCCGGCGGCAGTATCAAGGACCGGGTGGCCCTGGCCATGCTCGAAGCAGCTCAGCGCGACGGCAAACTCAAGAAAGATTCCATAATCACCGAGCCCACCAGCGGCAACACGGGTATTGGCCTGGCGCTGGTCGGCCGCTTGATGGGCTATAAGGTCCGAATCGTGATGCCGGAAGGGATGAGCGAGGAACGCAAGAAGCTGATTAAAGCGCTTGGTGCCGAACTTATCCTGATTCCCGATGAAGAGGGCATAGCCGGCGCAGTCAGACGTGTAGAGCAAATGGCCGCCGAAGATCCGCATATTTTCGTACCGCAGCAATTTGAGAATCCGGAAAATCCCCGGGTTCATTACGAACATACCGCACGTGAGCTATGGCGGCAGATGGGCGGTAAGATAGATTGCTTTGTCGCCGGCGTCGGCAGTGGCGGAACGCTGCAGGGCGTGGGAAAATTCCTCAAGGAGCATAAAAGGGATGTGAAAGTCATCGCCGTTGAGCCTGAGAACCGCTCAGCGCTCCTGGGCCACGAGCCGGGCCTGCACCAGATTCAGGGTATCGGCGACGGTTTCATTCCCGCCGTACTTGATGTTTCGATGGTCGATGATGTTGTAGAGGTCTCGGACGATAATGCGATTCAGACCACCCGGCAGTTAGGCACGGACTTCGGGTTGCTGGTTGGTATCAGCTCGGGCGCAAATGTCTGGGCGGCGCGTCGGCTGACTGATAAAATCGACGGTAATATAACTACGGTCCTGCCGGACAGGGCCGAGCGGTATTTCAGCACTGCCTTGTTATGAAAATAAGGGAAAAGAAAAAGGGCTGAGGCAAGGAGGAAAGGAGGGGTTAAAACCTCAGCCCATAATCCATTAATTAATAATACGCCCCAGTCCGATAAGAGGTTCACTCCATTTTGTCATCTAAAAAATTATTTGGTTCGAGTGGGCCGTTTTTTTCAATTTAATATGATATTCAGGTCTATTTTTACTATAAAAAGCAGGCTTTTGGCCTGATGAAGATTTTTTTTAAGCCAACTCGAATATTTTTCCCGTATCTCCTCGGCACATTAAATGCTTTTGACATAAGCAATTAGCTTTAATGAGTTTATAAAAAAAAAGGGGCTGAGGTCAGGAGGAGGGGAGTGAAGTTTAAACCTCAGCCCGTGGCTTTGTGTATGTTAATACGCCTTCAGTTTATAAAAGTTCACCTCCGCAGGCAATAATTAAAATCTTTATTTACATAAAATTACTGCAACACCGGATTTTGTTTCAACTTTCAATCAAAACCGGCCATAATAATACAGAAAAATGCATTTTGGCGATAAGTTAACCCAAACAGAAGCGGGTAATAGAGTCATATGTCTTAGGCGGCAGGGACGGGGCTGGAAAATGGACGGAATGGAACAGTGTTGAGATCGAGAAGATTAATTTGTTTTGTTCTGCTGTTTATGGTTGCCGGTTTTGGCTGCGGCAGTAAGGAATCCGGCTCGGTCAGAATCAAGCAGTCTAAGGCCCGTGGAGAAGTGCTTAGGCGGACGCTTTTGCACATGGCACCCAATCAGAAAGTGGCCGAACATCTTATAAACGAAGGTGCCGACGTCAATGCAGAGGACAGATTCGGCATGACGCCGCTTCACACTGCCGTTATATCAGGCCGCAGGGAGGTGGTGGAAGTGCTTGTCGCTCGCGGAGCGGACATCAATGCAAAAAGCAAACGTGGTCAGACACCGCTGTTCTGGGCTGTAACCAAAGATCGAAAAGATATGGCCGGATGGCTTATCGACCACGGAGCCGGCGTCAACGACAAGGATAATTACGGCGTTACGCCTCTGCATAGCGCAGCCCACGCAGGCAGCGCGGAACTGGTCGAGCTGCTTATAGCCAACGGTGCCGACGTGAATGTAAAAGACAACGAGGGCCGAAGTCCTATGGACTGTGCAAAAGATTCAGGCCACACCGAAATCATTGAGCTGCTGCGCACGCATGGGGCGAAAGAATGACAGAGAAGTGGGAACTTCAAGACGAGGAGATATAGCATATGACAGCGAGTCCTTCTCAGATAGCGACGTCTTCGTCTTTCTCCTCTGCGACAGCCTTCTGGCTGAGAAACAATGACATTCCGAAAGTCAGCGGCCCGAGCCTGCCGACGAACATGAGAGATGTAATTACGATTTTTCCCAGACAACTGAGCTGGGCCGTAATTCCTGTACTGAGGCCTACTGTTCCGAGGGCGGATGCGGATTCAAATAGAATCGCCTCGAAATCTATCTGCTCTGTGAAAGTCAGAAGATAGACACCCAGCAGCAGGAATGCCACATATAAGCAGAATGTCGCCACCGCCAGACGGACGCGTTCGTTGGGAACGCGCCGGCCCCAGAAATAAATATGCCTTTTGCCCTGCAGTGTACTTCTCATGACCCCAATCAGCGCTGTGAAGGTCGTGGATTTCAATCCGCCCCCGGTCCCCGAAGGCGAGGCCCCGATTATCATCAGCGTGGTTAAAAGCAGCAGCGATGCCCGCGAAATCTTTGAGATGCTGATGGTATTGAAGCCGACAGTCGTCATAGAGGTCATCGCTTGAAAGAACGATGCGATCAGCCGTTTCTCGACGGCAAGCTGCTGGATGGAGGGTTCTGAGAGAAAGAGAATGGCCGTGCCGACAAGGCTGACCCAGAACGTGCAGTGCAGGATAATCTTGGTGGTCAAAGTGACATGTTGGATTTTGTTTGTAATTCTTCGCCACACGTCAACACAGACAATGAATCCGACGGCTCCGGTATAGCTCAGGGCTGCGACTGTCAGATTAAGCCAGAAGTTGTCTGTAAATAATTCTAAGCTGTTGTTGTACAAACTAAAGCCCGCCGTGCAGAACGATGAGATGCTGTGAAAGATGGCGCTCCACAGAGCGTGAGGCAGCCCGGCCTGTCTGAAAATAAAATAGAGGCATCCGGCCCCCGCTGTTTCTATCGCGGCGGTAAACAGAATTACACTGCGGAGAAATTTGTCTATTCGAAAAGACTGAGGCAGGGAAAATATGACGTTTGCAATTTCTGTCCTTTTGTCTGAAAGTGTCCTTTTTCTGGAAAGGATAACGAATGAGCTGAAGGTCATGTAGCCGATGCCGCCGAGCTGGATCAGCAGCAGAATGACGAGCTGCCCGAATACGTTATAGCTGTCTGAGGTGCTTACGGTTACAAGCCCGGTTGTTGAAATCGCGGAGGTGGATGTGAACAGATTGTCCAATGCCCCGGCGCCGGGCCCGTGTTGTGCGAAAGGCAGTGACAAGAGAATCCACCCGAGTATGATGTAGGAGACGTAGCCTAAGATCACGAGTCGAAGCGGGTGCAGACCAATCAGAAAATTACCAACGCCGTTTATGATTTTTCTCATTGAACGTCCTTTGAGCAATTTTCCCGGGGGCACCCGGTTTGTATCTGAGCTTCTGCCATTGCGAAATACTATAGTTATTTTCCTGAAAACACAATATTTTTCCGGCCCGAAAGTACTAAATCAGGTTAACTGTTCCCGAGCCTCGAAAGCCTTCTAAATATCCTTGGAATCTATACAGAGAAGTTCTTAAGATATCACACGGGCAATCTTGTGATATATTATATGACCCTGGTAGTGAACCGGTTTATCGTAGTATGGCCAAAAAGAGCTTATCTCAGGGTTGTGGTACTATGGCGATGGATACGATATAAATCCGGAATTCGAGAAGTTAGTTGAGGTATTTCGGCCAGGAGCCAAACAGGTATCTATAGGCTGAAAGGCTCATCTGAGGTTCCATGGTCGTTGCAGGAGGCAGCACATGTGGGCAATATCGACCAAGTTAAGGCAATGCTTGAAAGTGGTATCAACGTCGATAGCGTGGATGATTCTTTTAGAATGACCGCTCTTCAGCGAGCAGTTATACAAGGTCATAAGGAAATTGTTGAATTGCTTATTGCAGAAGGTTCATGTCCTAATAGAAGGTATCCCCAGGGGGATACACCTTTACATTTGGCTGTAAGAGCTGGCCATAAAGATATCATTGAATTGTTAATCTCCGGAGGAGCTGACTTAAGTGTTAGAGATAGAAGAGGTGGGACAGTACTCCACCTTGCAGCACTTAGAGGTCATAAAGATGTGTTTGAATTACTGTTAGCCCATGGTGCCGATGTTAATGCCAAAGACGGCAAAGGACGCACACCGCTGGTTGAGGCGAACCGGCGTGGACACAAAGATATCGTTGAGCTGCTCCGCAAGCATGGAGCGATGGAATGAACGGGAAGGAACAGTAATGAGATCGAAAAGATTATTTTGTTTTGTTCTGCTGTTGATGGTTGCCGGTTTTGGCTGCGGCAGTAAGGAATCCGGCTCGGTCAGAATCAAGCAGTCTAAGGCCCGTGGAGAAGTGCTTAGGCGGACGCTTTTGCACATGGCACCCAATCAGAAAGTGGCCGAAC
>Ga0307380_10001347_pt1 | contig 36195 bp, 23 predicted proteins | sample UN3MG_FD_202239 | JGI IMG/M metagenome (GOLD analysis project Ga0307380, IMG submission 202239) | Soil microbial communities from Risofladan, Vaasa, Finland - UN-3 | ecosystem: Environmental > Terrestrial > Soil > Coastal area > Acid sulfate soil | place: Finland: Risofladan, Vaasa | collected...
CGCGGAGAAAGCCGTCCGCGTGCTGGGGATCGAAGGCGGCCAGCCGCCGGATCCGAGACGCCCCCTCCAGGAGATGGGGCTCGACTCCCTGATGGCCGTCGAACTGCGGAACGCGCTTGCGCAGGGGGCGGGCAGGCCACTTCCGTCGACGCTGCTGTTCGATCATCCCACCATCGAGGCCCTCGTCGCGTTCCTGGCGCCTCTCCTCGGTGCCGGTCAGGAAGCGGGTATTCCGACGGGGGCGACCTCCAAAGGACCCGGCGAGGCGCACGCGAACGTCGTGTCCCGCATCGAAGAGATGTCGGACGAGGAAGTGGATCGGCTGCTGGCGGAGAGAACGGGAAAAGGAAGTAAAACCGATGAGTGACCTTGCGAACCGGATCGGGGGGATGTCCCCGAAGCGCGTCGCGCTGCTCGCCATCGAGCTCGACGAGCGCCTGGAAGCCCTCGGGCGCGCCGCGCGCGAGCCCATCGCCATCGTCGGCATGGCGTCCCGGTTCCCAGGGGCGCCCGACACCGACGCCTTCTGGCGCCTGCTCCGCGGCGGCGTCGACGCGATCTCGGAAATCCCACGGGACCGGTGGGACGTGGACGCGCTCTACGACCCGGACCCGGAGGCGCCGGGCCGGATCGCGACCCGCTGGGGCGGGTTCCTGACGGCCATCGACGGATTCGACGCGGCATTCTTCGGCATCTCGCCGCGGGAAGCCACGACCATGGATCCCCAGCAGCGGCTCCTCCTCGAGGTGGCGTGGGAGGCGCTGGAGGACGCGGGGCAGTCGCCCGACCGCCTCGCCGGAACCGCGACGGGAGTGTTTGTGGGGATCTGCAACTCGGACTACCACCAGCTGGTGATCGACCGCGGCACGGAAAGCTTCGACATGTACATGTCCACGGGCAGCGCCCACAGCATAACGTCGGGCCGCCTGTCCTATCTTCTCGGCCTGCAGGGGCCCAGCATCTCGGTGGACACTGCGTGCTCGTCTTCCCTCGTCGCGTTCCACCTGGCGTGCCAGAGCATCCGCACCGGGGAGTCGCGGATGGCGATCGCCGCGGGGGTTAACCTCATCTGTACCCCCCTCACGACGATCGCGCTGTCCCGTTCCCGGATGATGGCGGCCGACGGCAGGTGCAAGGCGTTCGACGCCTCGGCGGACGGGTTCGTCCGCAGCGAAGGGTGCGGAGTTATCGTGCTGAAACGGCTCTCCGCCGCGCTGGCGGACCGGGACCGAATCCTCGCCCTTGTCCGCGGGACCGCGGCGAACCAGGACGGAAGAAGCAGCGGCATCACGGCGCCCAACGGACCGTCCCAGGAATCGGTGATCCGCGCCGCACTTGCGGGTGCCGGGGTGACTCCCGGGGAGATCGACTTCGTCGAGACCCACGGGACCGGGACCTCCCTGGGGGACCCGATCGAGGTGCACGCGTTGGGGGCCGTTTTCGGGGGTGACCGCCCGGCGAACCACCCGCTTGCGATCGGATCCGTCAAGACGAACATCGGTCACCTGGAATCGGCGGCCGGGGTCGCCGGATTGATCAAGACCATCCTTGCGCTGCGGAACGAAACGATCCCTCCGTCCCTCCACTTCCGTCGCCCCAACCCGCACATCCGGTGGGAAGGGATGCCGGTCGTCGTCCCCGTGACGCCGACACCGTGGGTCCGCGGGGAGCGCCCCCGCCTCGCCGGCGTCAGCTCCTTCGGATTCAGCGGGACGAACGTGCACGTGGTTCTCGAGGAGGCTTCCGCCGCCGAAGCCGTATACCAGGGGCCGGAGCGGCCGCTCCACGTCTTCGCGATTTCGGCTAAGAGCGAAGGCGCCCTCCTCGAACTGGCATCCCGGCACGCGAAGGCGCTTGAGACCTCTCCGGCGAGCCTCGCGGACGTGTGCTACACCGCGACCACGGGGAGGGCCCTCCTGCCGCACCGGATCGCATGCGCGAGCGAATCCGCCGAAGAGCTGCGCGGGCAGCTCGAGACCTTCGTCGGGGGGGAGGTACCCCCGCGCGCGTCGGCGGGGCGCGTCCGGGCGTCCGCTAGGACCGATGTGGCCTTTCTGTGCTCGGGACAGGGAGCCCAGTACCCCGGGATGGCCCGACGGCTCTACGAGACCGAGCCTGCGTTCCGTACGGCTCTCGACCGCTGCTCGGCGGCGTTGGTTGGGCAGATCGAACGACCCTTGCTGGAGGTGATCTTCCCGCCGGAAGGAGCGGTAACCCCCTTGCATGAACCCGCCTACGCCCAGCCGGCGAATTTCGCGGTGGAGTACGCTGCGGCGGAAATGTGGAAATCCTGGGGGGTCGTCCCTTCCGTCGTCGTCGGTCACAGCCTCGGGGAGTTCGTGGCGGCCTGCCTTGCCGGAATGATCGGCGTTGAGGACGGACTGCGGCTCGTGGCCACCCGTGGCCGCCTGATGCAGGGGCTTCCGGCGACCGGGGCCATGGCGGCCATCCACGCGGGAGAGGCACGCGTCGCCGAAGTGATCGGACGCGTCGGAAAGGGGGCGTCGATCGGCGCCCTGAACCACCCCGAGCAGACCGTGGTCTCCGGTCCGCGGGGTCCCGTGGAAAAGGTCTTCGCCGCCTTCGCGGCGGAGGGCGTCAAGACCGAGTGGCTGCGCGCCTCGCACGGTTTCCATTCCCCCGAGATGGAGCCGATCGTCGAACCCCTCGTCCGCGCGGCGCGGGAGGCGACGTTCGGGCCGCCCCGCATTGGGTTCGTATCCACGATGACCGGCGTTCTGCTGGGAGGGAACGAACCGCTGGACCCCGGGTATTGGGGCCGCCAGGTCGTCGCACCGGTCCGTTACGTCCCCGCCGTGGAGGAACTGAGGCGCCTCGGGTACGGCGTGTTCCTCGACGTGGGGCCGGCCCCCGTGCTCGCGGGTATGGGGCGGTACTGTTTTCCCGAGGGACTCTGGCTCGCAACGATTCGGCCCGGGCAGGACGAGTGGAGCCGCGTGCTGGAATCCCTGGCGGCGCTCCATGCCGCCGGCGTCGGAATCGACTGGGAGGCGTTCCACCGTCCGTACCCGAGACGTCGGGTCGCGCTTCCCACGTACCCATTCGAGCGCCAGAGATACTGGGCGACCGGAGGCGAGGGCGTCAGGACGGGATACTCCCCGACCCCGAGGGCGCAGGGCCCGGTCCGTCCGCTCCTTGGCGTCCGGTTGGGGCATCCCCTCCCGACCTTCGAGTCGCGGTTCGGCATCGAAAAGGAGCCCGTCCTCGGGGACCACCGCATCGGCGGCGCCGCCGTCGTTCCGGGCCCCGTCTATGTGGAGATGGCGCTTGCCGCCGCCGTCGAATTGTTCGGCCCGGGGCCTCACGAGATCGCGGATCTGCGGATCCGCGAGGCGATGGTGATCGAGGACGGCAGGGAGCGGATCGTCCAGACGGTCGTCACGGAGGAGGGAGCCGGACGGGGGGCGTTCCGGGTGTACAGCTCCGGGACCGGCGCGAAACCGGCGGAGTGGCGGACGCATGTCGAGGGGCGCATCCGCCCCGCGTTGGAGGAACCGCAGGCCGAAGGGGCGCTCGGGGAAGCGAGATCCCGGTGCGATGCGCCCGTCGACGTCGAGGAGCTTCGAAAAACCCTTCGGGACCGGGGGATCGAGATCGCGGCGATGAGCGCCTTCGAAGCGGCGTGGCGGGGAAGCGGGGAGGTGCTGGCGCGACTGCGGTTGCCGGAGGAGGAAGGGGAATCCCGTTTCCAATGCGACCCGGCCGTCCTGGACGCCGCCATGCTCGCCTTTGCGGTGGCGTTGTCCGAGGCCGACGGCCGTCCGGCGGACGAGGGGTATTTTCTTGTCGGGGCGGAGCGGGTACGGATCCTTTCCCTCGCGGATCGGAATCTCTGGAGCCACGCCTCGCTCCGTTCCCCGGAAGCGGATCGACCCGGGCGGCACGTCGGGGACCTTCGCCTGTACGACGACGATGGAGCCCTGGTCGCGTCCCTTGATGGTTTGCGGTTCCAACGCGCGGAGGCGGGAACCATCGTGCGGGGGAGCGGGCGGCTGAACGCGGACTGGTTCTACCGGGTGGAGTGGGAACCGATCCCCGGGGACCCTGTTCTTGCGCGATCCGACCGCCCGGCCCGCCCTCCCGCGGAGGTGGCCCTCGAGCGCCTCCCGGAAAAGGCGAAGGCGCTCCATGCGGAGTATCGCCTGGAGGAGTACGCGGAGATGGGGAAAGACCTGGATCTCGCCTGCGCCGCCTACGCTGAGAAGGCGATCCGGCGATTGGGGTGGGACCTCTCGCCCGGCGCGCACCGTACGGCGGACGGCATCGCAGCAGGGCTCGGCATCGTCCCGCGCCACCGGCGGCTGTTCGGGAAGTTGCTCGACGTTCTTGGCGAGGAGGGCTTCCTCGCCCGCCGGGGTGAGGAATGGGCCGGGACCGGGAAGCCCCCGGGTCCGGACCCCGACAAGATCGTCGAAGTCCTCCGGGAACGCCATCCGCGATTGAAGGCGCAGGTGGAACTGACGGCCAAGTGCGGGAGGCGGCTCGCCGCCGTCCTGCGGGGAGAGGAGGACCCCCTGCATCTCCTGTTCGAGGGAGGGTCCTTCGATGCCACCGAGGCGCTGTACCGGGATTCCCCGTCCGCACAGGCATTCAACGCGCTCGTCCGGGAGGCGGTGTCGGAGCTCGTCGGCAAATCGCTTCCCGGCGGGAAGATCCGCGTCCTCGAGGTCGGGGCCGGAACGGGCGGCACTTCCTCCGCGGTCCTTCCCGTCCTTCCCCCGGGACGAACGGAATATTCCTTCACCGACATCTCGAACGCCTTCCTTGTCCGGGCGAGGGAGAAGTTCGCGGATTTTCCTTTCCTCCGCTTCCAACTTCTCGACATCGAGCGGGATCCGCAGGTCCAGGGATTCACCCCGGGAGGATTCGATCTCGTGATCGCCGCCAACGTCCTTCACGCAACCGCCGACATGCGGGAGACGTTGCGGCACGTGCGCTCCCTGCTGGCGCCCGGTGGATCCCTCCTTCTCCTGGAGGGGACCCGCACGGAACGGTGGGTGGACCTTACGTTCGGGCTCACGGAAGGGTGGTGGAGATTCACCGATCTCGATCTCCGTCCCACCGGTCCCGCGCTTTCCGCGGAGGCGTGGCGACGCGTGCTCGTCGAAACCGGGTTCACGGCCGCCATCGTTCCCGACGACGGGGAAGGGGCGCCCGGCGGACAACCTCTCGCGGTCATCGTGGCCGGTGTCCCGACGAAGGAGGGCCGGGATCGGGATCTTCCTGCGGCCGGGGAGAAAAGCCATCGATGGATCGTCTTCGCCGACCGGGGCGGGACCGGTGAGGAGGTTGCCGGCGTACTCCGGCGGAGGGGCGACTCCTGCGTCCTAGTCGACCCCGGAACCGCGTACCGGCGTTCAGGGGAACGCTTCGAGGTCGACGCACGCAGCCCCGGGGACATCGCCCGGGTGCTCGGCGAAGCCGGGGACGGCAACCCGCTCAGGATGCTGTACCTGTGGGGCCTCGATGCGGGGGAAGGCACCGGGGTGAGGGGATCCCGCCATGACGCGGAAACGGCGTGCTCCATGGCGGTCTCCGCGTTCCGGGGACTGCTCCTTTCCGGCGCCTCCGGGAAATTCTGGATATTGACCCGCGGGGCGCAAAAAGCCGGACCCGGAAGCCGCCTCCCGGAATGCGGCCAGGCGCCTTTGTGGGGCATCGGCCGCGGAATCGCCGTCGAGCACCCGGACCTCTGGGGAGGCCTGGTGGACCTCGATCCCGGGACCGGGGCCGGGGAGCAGGCGGCAATGGCGATCGAATGCGCGTGCCGTGAGGACGGGGAAGATCAGGTCGCGGTACGGGAAGGAAAGCGGTTGGCGGCGCGACTCGTGCGCGCTCCGGCCCCGGCGCATTCCATGCCCGCCGTCCGCGACGACGGTTCGTACCTCGTCACCGGCGGGCTCGGCGGACTGGGTCTCAAGGTCGCCCGATGGCTGTTCGACAGGGGAGCGCGTCACCTCGTCCTGACCGGGAGGCGCGGCCTTCCCGGGCGCGAGGCGTGGCCTGCCATCGACCCGAACACCGAACAGGGACGGAACGTCGCTGCGATCCTGGCGATGGAATCGGCCGGCGCCGTCGTCGAGGCACTGGCGGTGGACGCGAGCGACCGGCCCGCGATGGAAAGGCTCTTCGCGCGGTTCGGAGGGGAGTTGCCGGAGCTGCGCGGCGTCGTGCACGCCGCCGTGGCGATGAGCCAGTGCCCGCTGCGCGATCTCGACGAGGCGACCCTCGGAGGGATGCTCGCCTCGAAAGTCGGCGGGACGCGAAACCTTCTCGCGCTGGGGGCGGGGATGCCGCTGGAATTCGTCGTCCTGTTTTCCTCGACCACCGCCCTGCTCGGCGCCAGGGGGCTTGCGCACTACGCCGCCGCCAACGGGTATCTCGATGCGGTCGCCCACGAGAGAAGGGCGGCGGGCTTCCCGGTAACGAGCGTCAACTGGGGGACCTGGGACGAGATGCGGGTGGCCTCCGCCGAGGAACGGCGCGGATTCCTCGAGGCGGGCCTGCGTCCGCTGCCATCCTCCCAGGCGCTCGAGGCGATGGGGGCGGTGATCACCACTGGCATCCCCCAGATCGCGGTGGCCTCCATCGATTGGGACGCTTTGCGATCCCTGTATGAGGCTCGCAAGAGGCGTCCCTTCCTGACCCGGCTCGGCTCCGTGGGCGCCAAGCGAACATCGCCACGCCCCCGCGGGTCGAAGAAGGACCTCCCCTCCCGGCTGAAGGGTGTGTCGGGCAACGAGAGGAAGGACGTCGTTCTCGCATTCGTCCAGGGAGAGGTGGCGAGAATCCTCGGCATCCCGAAGCCGGAAGGGATCGATCCCGACCAGGGCCTGTTCGACATGGGACTCGACTCTCTCATGGCGGTAGACCTCAAGTCGCGTCTCGAGGCCGGCGTCGGCCAGCCGCTTCCATCAACGCTGACGTTCAACTATCCGTCCGTCGGCGCGCTTGCGAACTTCCTCCTGCAGGACATTCTCGGATCCGCGTCCGAACCGGTCCCGGTTCCCGTTCGCGAAACCGGGCCATTGGAGGAAGCGGCCGCCAAGAGGGACTCGAGAGGGGAGATGTCGGAAGAGGATCTGGCTGCTCTCCTGCGCCGGAAGCTGGATCAACTCTCATGATGGATAAGAAGCATGGGATGACCGACAATTTCCGCGGGATTGCGTGGATGTGCCTTGCGAGCATGCTGTGGGCGCTCGTCGAATGGATAGGACACAAAGTTCCGACAGGGCATCCCGCCCTACAAACTGTCTGGGTCCGGTATGCCGTGCACCTGGGGCTTATGGTCGTCGTACTTGGGCCACGATACGGGATGGTGTTGGTGAGGACCAGACGCCCCGTAGCGCAGATATTCCGTTCCCTCCTCATGCTGGGGATGCCGGTCTGCTTCATCGCAGCCATCGGGCGACTGGACGTGAACGGGATCTGGCTGATCTTCTGGGTCTCGCCGTTGCTCGTCCTGGCCTTATCGCAAGTATGGCTGGGGGAGCGGGTCGGATTGCACCTCTGGTTGGCCGCGGGGGGAGGGCTGGCAGGTGTCTTCCTGATGCTGGCAGGGCGGGGTTTATCGATCTTCCATTGGTCGGTGATCTTACCGATCGGCATGGCCGCCTGCTTTGGCGTCTATCTGGTGATGACACGGGCGATGCGCGAGGAAACCACGCTTGCGAACCTGTTCTACACGGCGTTGTGTGTATGGTTGGCGTTGACGATGATGTTGCCCCTCTTCTGGCGTCCGCTTACCTGGAAAGCCGCGCAGCCCATGATCGCGATAGGGGTGATCGGGTTCTTTCTCCTGCTGGCGATCGACCGTTCGCTTCATTTGGCGCCAGCCGCGGTCGTGGCGCCGATCATGTTTACAGAGGTGATATGGAGCATTTTGATCTCGGGGGACGGCGCCCTACGATTTTCCGCGATATCGGTGCTTGCCGGAGCGGTGCTCATCGTGGGAAGCGGCCTGATCATCGCCGCACGAGAGGTGCGCAGCAACCCCGGATTTATGGCGGAACGTAAGGATGGGATCGACGCTCGGGACTGAATGGCCATGGCCCCACGAGAGGATCGAGATGGAACGATGAGCGCAGACGAACGTACACGCAACTCCGGAACGCAAAGACAGGATCATCGCGCCCTCCTCAAATCCGCGCTGGACGCGGTCGAGCGCATGCAGGGTCGGCTGGAGGCGATGGAGCAGGCACGGACAGAGCCCATCGCGGTCATCGGGATGAGCTGCCGTTTCCCCGGCGGCGCGAACTCGCCCGAGGAGTTTTGGAGATTGCTTCAGGAGCGCCGCGACGCGGTCCGGGAGGTTCCCCCGGAGCGTTGGGGACGCGAGGATTATGGACGACTGGATCCCAACGCCGGCGCAAAAATGCCCACGCAATATGGGGGATTCATCGAAGGGGTCGACCAATTCGACCCGGTCTTCTTCGGGATCGCTCCCCGCGAGGCGGCGACGATGGACCCGCAGCAGCGGCTCGTCCTGGAGGTTACCTGGGAGGCCCTGGAACGCGCCGGCTACGCGCCGGACCGGTTGGGCGGTAGCCTCACCGGCGTATTCCTTGGGATCACGACGGGGGATTACGCGCAAGTGATCCGGGAAGCCGACCCGACGAACCTCGACGTGTACTTCGCCACCGGCAACGCCCACAACGCGGCCGCGGGGCGCGTCGCATACCTGCTCGGCCTCCGGGGGCCGACAATGGCCGTGGACACGGCGTGCTCCTCGTCGCTGACCGCCCTCCACCTTGCATGCCAGAGCTTGCGGCTGGGGGAGAGCAACCTTGCCCTTTCCGGCGGGGTGAACCTGATCCTCGTGCCGGATCCGTTCGTCTGCTTCTCCAAGTGGGGCATGATGGCTCCTGACGGCCGCTGCAAGACGTTCGACGCCGCCGCCGACGGGTTCGTGCGGGCCGAGGGTTGCGGAATGCTCGTCCTGAAGCGGCTCTCCGACGCCGTGGCCGACCGTGATCCGATTCTCGCGGTCCTCCGCGGCTCGGCGGTCAACCAGGATGGAGCGTCCGGCGGACTGACCGTGCCCAACGGACTGGCGCAGCAGGACGTGATCCGGAAGGCCCTCTCTACCGCGCGCCTCTCCCCGAGCGACATCGACTACGTTGAGGCGCACGGAACCGGCACCTCTCTCGGGGATCCCATAGAGCTCGAGGCGATCGACGCCGTTCTGGGGGAGGGGCGGCCGTCGGGAAGACCCCTCGTGGTCGGCTCGGTCAAGACCAACATCGGTCATCTCGAGTCCGCCTCCGGGGTCGCCGGGCTGATGAAGGTGATCCTGAGCCTCCAGAACGGGGAGATCCCGGCGAACCTTCATTTCCATACGCTCAACCCGCGGATCACGATCCGCCGGCTCCAACTGATCGTGCCGACGGCCTCGCTCGCCTGGGAGACGTCCGGCGCACCGAGACGCGCCGGCGTAAGCTCGTTCGGTTTCAGCGGGACCAACGTTCACCTGGTCGTCGAGGAAGCCCCCCGCGAGGAAGAACACGACCGGAAACCCGGCCGCGCGGTCTCCGTGCTGACGCTTTCCGCGAAGAGCGATTCGGCCTTGCGCGCCGCCGCCGGGCGTCATGCCGCTTTCCTGTCCTCGGGGGAAGCGGGTCCATGGGAGGACTATTGCTACACCTCGAACGTCGGTCGCTCGCTCTTTCCCCACCGCCTCGCGATCGTCGGCGCCTCTCCGGGCGAGGTGTCGCAACGTCTTGAGGCGATCTCGGAGGGACGCGACACGCCAGGAGCGCACCTCGGCATCGTCGGATCCCCCGCCCGCGCGAAGGTGGCGTTCCTGTTTACCGGTCAGGGGGCCCAGTTCGCGGGGATGGGCCGCCGGCTGTTCGAAAGTGAACCCGTGTTCCGCCGAGCCCTCGAACGGTGCGACGGGATCCTGAGGGGGGTTCTCGACCGGCCTCTTCTCTCTGTGATCTATCCGGAGGGTGGAGGGGATTCGCCGATCGACGAAACCTCCTTCACCCAGCCGGCGCTCTTCTCCTACGAATACGCTCTGGCCGAGCTCTGGAAATCCTGGGGAGTGGTTCCCGACATCGTCCTCGGACACAGCGTCGGTGAATATACGGCCGCCTGTATCGCTGGAGTGTTTTCCCTCGAGGACGGGCTGAAATTGATCGCCGCAAGGGGCAGGCTCATGCAGGCGCTGCCACGCGGGGGGGCGATGGCGGCGGTATTCGCCGGCGAGGAAGCGGTGTCGGAAGCGCTGAAGGACCACCGTGGGAAGGTCGCCATCGCGGCGCTGAACGCCCCGGACAACACGGTCATCTCCGGGGAGGAGTCCGAGGTCGCCTCGTTAATGGAAATCCTCGGGCGCCGCAACGTCGAATCGCAGCGCCTCGTGGTCTCGCACGCGTTTCATTCGCACCTGCTCGACCCCATGCTCGATCCGTTCGAGCGCATCGCCGGGGAAATGAAATTCTCCCCCCCCGCGATCCCGGTGGTTTCGAACCTCACCGGAATCGTAGCGGTCCCCGGGGAGATCACCACGCCGATGTACTGGAGACGGCACGTACGGAACGCGGTGCGATTCGCCGACGGGGTGAGGACCATCTCGGAGGGAAACATTCGCATATATGTCGAGATCGGTCCGGCGGCGACGTTGCTGGGGCTCGGGCGGCGCTGCCTGAAGGATGACGGGATCGCATGGATCCCGTCGTTGCGTCGCGACAAAAACGACTGCCGCCAGATCTCCGAAGCGCTCGCGCAGATGTACGCTGCAGGCGGCGCCGTGGACTGGGAGGGCGTCCATCGCAACTCGCCCGGGCGCCGCGTTCTCCTGCCCACGTACCCGTTCCAGCGCATACGACACTGGATCACCAAAAAAAAGAGGAAGCAGGAACGTGGGATCGGGAAGGGAACGGCTTCTGCCCTTCACCCATTCTTCGAGTTGCACTTCGCTCCCGCGGTCGAGCCCGATACGCACTATTTCGAGGGCGATATCAGCCTCGAGCGGTTCCCGTATCTTGCGGACCACAAGGTGCAGGAGCGGGCCGTGTTTCCTGCCACCGCGTTCTCCGAGCTCGCTTTGGCTGCCCGGCGTATCGCCTTCGGGAACGGTCCGGTGGCGCTCGAAGCGGTGGAGTACGCATCGCCGCTCCTGCTGGAAGAAGGACGGCAGGCGCGGATCCAGGTCCGGGTCGTCCGCACGGGCGATCGGTGCGTCGAATTTTTAATCGCAGGCCGATCTTCGGGGGGAGGCGGCGGATCGGCCACGGCGTGGAAGACGCATGCGATAGGACGAATGCGGGAGGTGGAAGCGCCTCCTTCGGTTCAGTTGTCGGATGTGGAGATCGAGGCGATAAAGGCCAGGTGCCCCGAGGAAGTGATGGGCGAAGAGTTCTATCGGAGTCTGGCCGAGCGGGGCAACCAGTGGGGGCCGGCGTTCCAGGGTGTCGAGCGGCTTTGGCGCGGCGATCGTGAGACCCTCGGTCTCATATCGGTGCCGGAAGGGTTGCGAGGAGAGCTGCAGAGGTATGAGTTCCACCCGGCGGTCGCGGACGCATGCGGGCATCCGTTGGTGGCCACCCTGTCCCTTGACCGGTCGGCGAATCCGCGCGGCGGCGCCTTCGTCGGGGGGAGCATCGATGAGTCACGAATCTACGAGCAGCCCCGAGGGAACCGATTCTGGGTCCATGCGCAGTTGCGGGACGATCCGAAGGGACGGTCGAACGTGCTCGTCGGCGACCTGCGGTTGATGGAAGAATCGGGAAACGTCGTTGCCGAATTGCGCGGGGCGCACCTGTGGTACCTGGAGGATACCTCCCGGACGAGTGCCGCCGACGGATGGGTCTACTCACTGCGATTTGAGGAAGCGGTCTCGCCGGCTCCCGTCGAAGGAAAACCTCCTGCGAGCCAGGGGTGGGTCGTGCTGGCCGATCGTGGAGGCGTCGGAGAGGCACTCGCCCGTGCTCTCGAGTCGGCCGGGAACCTGGTGGCGCTTCTGTTCCGGGGCGGTGGGGAGCACGCGGCCACGGAGCCGGGCGATCCGGGGAACATCGTCTCGCCGGAGGGGTTGGAGAATAGGCTCGCTTCTCTCCTCGAGGGGAAGGCCGCCGGGTTTCAAGGTTTGGTGCATCTTTGGGGGCTCGACGGCCGAGTAAAAGAGGATGGGGATGCCAGCGATGTCGAGGAGGCGCTGACAGCAGGCGCGGAGAGCGCGCTTGTCCTGTTCCGAGTCATGGGCGCATCTTCCCTGACGTCTCCGCCTCGCCTGTGGCTCGTGACCAGCGGCGCGCAGCGCGTCGGCCAGGAGGATCCTCCATCCGATCCGGCCCAGGCGGCTCTATGGGGTCTCGCGCGAACGTTCGCCGCAGAGCAGACCGGGATGTGGGGAGGGATCGTTGATCTGGATCCCCGGGCACCCTTCGGGGAAACCGCGGCGAATCTTGCCAAGGTCCTCAGTCGGCCGGGGGGCGAGGATCAACTGGCCCTCCGCGGCGGAAGCCGTTTTGCCGCACGTCTGGTGCGAACGCGGCTCTCTCCGGTAGCCCGACGGTTCGAGTGGCGACCGGACGCGACCTATGTGATCACCGGTGGTCTTGGGGGTCTCGGCCTTCTGATTGCGGAATGGCTCGTCGGGAAGGGGGTCCGTCATCTCGTGCTGATCGGACGCACGCCGTTGCCCCCACGGGAGGAGTGGGGGGCGATCGGTGGAAGCGGGCGGGAAGCGCGCCGGGTCGAGGCCGTCCGGCGCATGGAATCCGTGGGAGCGAAGGTTCGGGTCGTGACCGCCGACGTGGGGGACGGGATATCCATGGGCGAATGCCTCCGCAACCTGCCTCCGGACGACTGGCCGGTGGTGCGGGGAGTGATCCATGCGGCCGGAGTGATGAAGCACCGGTCCTTGCAGGAGACGTCCGTTGCGGATCTCCGCGATATTCTCCACGCCAAGGCCTTGGGCGGATGGCTTCTCCACCGGTGGGCCGCTACGCAGCCTCTCGACTGCTTCATCATGTTTTCTTCGGCCTCCGCGGTCCTCAACTCGCCGTTCGTCGGTGGTTACGCGGCCTCCAACGCGTTTCTCGACGGTCTCTCGCAACGCCGGGCAGGGTTCGGTCTCCCGTCCCTCAGCGTAAACTGGGGTCTGTGGGGCGGGGTCGGGATGGCGGAGGAGATGTCCGAGAGCGACCTGGCGTTGGTGGAGTCGCGCGGGATGGGGTCGATCCCCGCCGGTCTCGGCCTGGATCTCTTCGGCCTCCTCGTGCAGCAGGAGGAACCCCAGTTCGGCGTTATCCCGGTGGACTGGCAGAAGTGGCAGAAACTGTTTCCGGCGTTTGTGAACGCGCCCCTTCTGTCGCGACTGATCGGCAGCAGTCGCGACGGACGACCTGCCGACCGAGTCAACGTGCGTGCCGAATTGGCGGAGGCGACCGGCGAGGAACGCCACCGCTTGTTGCTGGAGGTGGCACGGCGGAACGTGGCCGATGTGCTCGGATTGGACGTCACCGGTCTGGAAGAGGGAGTTTCCATCAGCCGTCTCGGGCTGGACTCGCTCATGGCCACGGAACTCCGAAGCCGTCTCGAAACGGACACAGGCTGCTCGCTCCCCCTGGTGCGCCTGCTCGAAGGACCTAGCATCGGGGAACTGGCGGGACTTCTTTCGGATCGGCTGAAGGCATTGGCGGATCGTGGCACTCCAGGGGAAGCGACTGATGGAGGAGGGGGCGACGGTCACGGACGGCCGACTCGGGAACGGGAGGCGGAAAGGTTGCTGGAGGGGCTGGACAATATGTCCGACGCGGAAGTCGACCGGTTGCTGAAGGAGATGATCGCCAGGCAGGAAAATCCTTCGTGACGCACGAATCGAACCGCATCGAGGGGTTGGATTCGGGGCAAAAGCGGTTGTTGCTTGCCCGTCTCCTGAAGGAACGCGCGGCCGGAGTCGGAGATACCTTCCCTTTGTCATCGGGACAGGAGGCGCTCTGGTTCCTCTACGAACTTGCCCCCGGGAACGTCGCCTACAATGTGGCCTTCTGCGGGAGAGTGCGTTCCATCGTAGACCCGGAGCGCCTCGCCTACGCCGTCCGGCGGGTTGTCGAACGGCACCCCATGCTCCGGTGCACTTTCGTCCTGACGGAGCAGGGTCCCAGGCAGCGTATCGGCCCGGTCCCCGAGGAATGCCTGGACGTCGTGGATGCGTCAGCGTGGAGCGAAGATGGACTGAGGGCGAGCATAAGAGATTTCTACAGACGACCCTTCGATCTCATGACCGGAGCGGTGTTCAGGGCGGTTCTGTTCCGCGGACAAGCAGGCGAATGCGTGCTCCTCTTCGTGGTGCATCACATCGTCTTCGATGCCTGGTCGCTCGGTCTGATCCTGGGCGACTTGTCGGAGTTTTATGAGCAAGGCCCTTCAGCGAACCCGGGTGGTCCACGGGGGAGCTATGAAGGGTTCGTGCGGTGGCAACGAGAGATGCTCGATTCGGCAAGCGGACGGGAGATGTGGGAGTATTGGCGTGACCGGCTCCGAGGGCCGTTGCCGGTGTCCGACATCCCGGGGGATCGCACGCGGCCAGGTGTCCAGAACTTTCGGGGGGCCTCGCTCCATTTCGAGATACCCGAACTCCTTTGCGCGGGAATCCGCGAGCTTGCACGTTCGGAGAACGCAACGCCTTTCATGGTGCTGGCGGCAGCCTTTCACGCCCTGCTGCACCGCTACACGGGGCAGCAAGAGGTAATGATCGGAACCCCGCTTGCCGGGCGCCCTCTATCGGAATTCGAAGATGTGGTCGGCTACTTCGTCAACCCCGTCGTGCTCCGCGCCCCGGTGGCGCCCGGGACGTCCTTCCGACGACATGTCGCGGACATGCGGGCATCGTTCCTCGCGGGCCTGAAGTGCGGCGATTTTCCATTCCTGGAAATCGTCAAGCGGTTGAATCCCGCGCGGGACAACAGTCGGACGCCCTTGTTCCAGGTGATGTTCAACCTGGTGAAGGCGGCTCAGATCAGCGGGGCGGGGGATATGGCCGATCGGGAAGCCGGCGACTCTATGAAGCTTGGCAACCTTGAGTTCGATCCCTTCCCCCTGGAGCAGCAGGAAGGGCAGTTCGACCTCGACCTGAGTGTGTTGGACACTGGACGAAGCATGCCCGCGACGCTGAAATACAGCACCGACCTGTTCGAGTCGGGTACGATCGAGCGGATGGCGGGGCACTTCCGGACGTTGTTGGAGGCAGCGGTGTCGGATCCGGACCGGCGGATTTCGGATTTGCCGTTGTTGACTGCGGCGGAGCGTACTCAGGTGCTCGTGGAGTGGAACGCGACGGAGAGGTCGTATCCGGAGACGACGATCCACCGCCTCATCGAGGAACAGGTACGGCGGACGCCCGACGCAGTGGCCCTGGCGTTCGAGGACCGTACGATGAGTTACGGCGAGCTGAACCGTCGGGCCAACCAGCTCGCGCGACACCTCCGCGGTTTGGGTGTGGGGCCGAATACGCTTGTCGGGTTATGCATCGAACGTTCCTTCGAGATGGTGGTGGGTCTGCTCGGGATTCTGAAGTCCGGCGGCGCCTACGTTCCCGTGGATCCCGGGTATCCGCCCGACCGGCAGTCGTACATGATCGAGGATTCCCGTGCTCTGGTCCTGCTGACCCAGGCGAGCCTCGCCGAGGGCCTCTCGGGCTCAGGCGCCCGGGTCGTCGTACTCGACGCCGGTTGGGAGGAGATCGGGCGCCATCCCGACGGGGACCTGGAGGGCGGTTCGGGGCCGGGCGATCTCGCGTATGTGATCTACACCTCGGGCTCGACGGGCAAGCCCAAGGGGGCGATGAACGAGCATCGGGCGGTCTGCAACCGGCTGTTGTGGATGCAGGACACCTACGGGCTGATGACGCCGGACCGGGTTCTTCAGAAGACCCCGTTCAGTTTCGACGTCTCGGTGTGGGAGTTCTTCTGGCCCTTGATGACGGGAGCCCGGCTGGTGATCGCGCGTCCCGAAGGTCACAAGGACCCGTCGTACCTGGTGCAGCGGATCCGTGAGGAGGGGATCACGACCCTGCACTTCGTCCCGTCGATGCTGCGGGTGTTCCTGGAGGCGGAGGGTGTGGAGGAATGCTCCTCGGTGAAGCGGGTGATCTGCAGCGGGGAGGCGCTTCCGTACGAATTGCAGGAGCGATTCTTCGATCGGCTGGCGGTGGCGGAGCTGCACAACCTCTACGGCCCGACGGAAGCGGCGGTGGACGTCACATACTGGCCCTGCGAGCGGAGGAGTGCGAGGAAGATCGTGCCCATCGGGCGGCCTGTGGCGAATACGCAGATGTACGTGCTCGACGCGGGTATGAATCCCGTTCCTGTGGGGATCCCCGGAGAATTGTACATCGGGGGGGTGCAGGTGGGGCGGGGGTACTGGGGCCGTCCGGAGCTTACCGCGGAGAGGTTCATCCCGGATCCCTTTGTGCCCGGAGGCCGCCTGTACAAGACGGGGGACCTGGCGCGCTGGTTGCCCGACGGCGTGATCGAGTATCTCGGGCGCAACGATTTCCAGGTGAAGGTCCGGGGTCTGCGCATCGAACTGGGGGAGATCGAGGCGGCGCTTTCGGAGCACGCAACGGTGGGGCAGGCGGTGGTCGTTTCCCGGGAGGAGACACCGGGGGACGTGCGGCTGGTCGCATACCTGGTTCCGCGTGCGAATGCTTCCCCGTCGGCGGCCGACCTGCGTGTCTTCCTGAAGGATAGACTTCCCGAGTACATGATCCCGTCGGCCTTCGTCATCCTTCCCTCGTTGCCGCTGAACCCGAGCGGGAAGGTGGACCGGAAAGCGCTGCCGGCGCCCGCTAGCGGTCGACCCACGCGGTCGGGGGCCTACGTAGCCCCGCGGACCGAGGTGGAGTCCATGATCGCCGCCGTCTGGAAGGAAGTTCTTTGCCTAGAGGCGGTCGGTATGCACGATAACTTTTTTGACATCGGTGGACATTCGTTGAAGTTGATTCAGGTTCAGGCTCGGATTGAAAAGCAACTGAATCGAAAGTTGGCCGTCGTAGACCTATTCCAGTACCCGACCATCGAAACCCTCTCCCGACATCTCACAAGCGGAGGCGATATTGCGACGGCACGCGAGAGCGTACACAACCGGGCCGACAGCCGAAGGCAGGCTCTGACCCGGCAACGTGATCGGAAGATGCGAGGGGAAAAGCACTCATGAGTGATTCACCAAACAACGAGAAGATCGCCAGCGTGGCGATCATCGGCATGGCCGGGCGCTTCCCGGGTGCCCGCTCGGTCGATTCCTTCTGGAACAACCTGCGCGATGGTGTCGAATCCATCAGTTTCTTCTCCCCCGAGGAACTGCAGGAGTCGGGTGTTGCACCGGAGCTGATTCGGCATCCAAACTATGTGAACGCGAAGGGTCTGATCGCAGACGCCGAGTGGTTTGACGCGTCCTTTTTTCGCATCAACCCGCGAGAGGTGGAGGTCATCGACCCACAGCAGCGAGTGTTCCTGGAGTGCGCCTGGGAAGCGCTCGAGGCGGCAGGATACGATCCCGAGGGTTTCGAGGGGTCCATCGGCGTCTATGCCGGTGTCGGCATGAACTCCTACTTCCTTAACAACATCATTGGGAACCAGGGCCTTCTCCATGCCGTAGGGCCCTACCAGGTGATGCTGGGCAACGACAAGGACTACCTGACAACACGCGTCTCCTACAAGTTGAATTTGAAGGGCCCGAGCGTAGTCATCCAGACGGCCTGCTCAACGTCTCTGGTTGCGGTCCAGACCGCTTACCAGGCCCTCCTCGATTTCCAGTGCGACATGGCACTGGCTGGGGGAGTGATGATCGGGTTCCCGCAAAAGGCCGGCTACCTGTACCAAGAAGGGATGATTTTATCTCCGGATGGCCGGTGCCGTGCGTTCGACGCCAAAGCGCGTGGGACCGTGGGGGGGGAGGGTGCGGGGATCGTGGTCATGAGACGGCTGGAAGATGCTCTGGAGGCCGGAGACCAGATCCTTGCCGTCATCCGGGGCGCGGCCATCAACAACGATGGATCGGATAAAATCGGTTATACAGCCCCGAGCGTCGAAGGCCAAGCCGAGGTGATCGCCATGGCCCAATCCTTGGCCGGAATTATGCCGGACACGATCCAATATATCGAAGCCCATGGGACGGGAACCACCCTGGGCGATCCCATCGAGGTGGCGGGTCTGACGCGGGCTTTCAGGATGGGTACGACCAGGACCGGTTTCTGTGGGCTCGGATCGGTCAAGACCAACATCGGCCACCTGGATGCGGCGGCCGGAGTCGCGGGCCTGATCAAGACGGTCCTTGCCTTGCGACACAAACAGATTCCGCCAAGCCTGCACTTCGAGCGCCCCAACCCCGAGATCGACTTTGCGAGCAGCCCTTTCTATGTAAACGCAACGCTCAAGGAGTGGGAGAAAGGTCCGCATCCACGCCGTGCGGGAATCAGCTCCTTCGGGATGGGAGGAACCAATGCGCACGTTGTGGTCGAGGAAGCCCCCGAACGCCCCCCTACAAAATCGCACCGAACACACCATGTCTTGCTGCTTTCTGCACAAACCTCCGAGGCAATGGAAACGGCAACGGACAACCTGGTCGCGCAGCTCACACGGGACGCCGATCTCAATCTGGCGGACGTGGCCTACACGCTCCAGGTCGGGAGACGTCACTTTTCGCAACGGAGGATGGTTGTCTGCTGCGATCGGCTCGAAGCGGCCCGACTGCTAGAGGGGCGGGATGGAAAAAGGGTCTTCAGCGCCACGCACGAGACCGGAAGTAGGGCTCTTGTATTTCTGCTGTCCGGACAGGGATCCCAGCACGTTAACATGGCCCGGGGGATTTACGAGAATGAGCCGGTATTCCGCCGGCACCTCGACCACTGCGCTGAGCAGTTGGAAACGCACCTCGGGCTGGATCTGCGAACGATGTTGTACCCCGAAGCCCAGCGAGCTCACGAGGCCGGGGAGCGACTCCGCCAGACCGGGTTTACACAGCCGGCGCTATTTGCGGTCGATTACGCCTTGGCGAAATTGTGGATGGCCTGGGGTGTCCGCCCGCAGGCTCTGTTGGGCCACAGCCTCGGAGAGTATGCGGCCGCCTGTCTGGCAGGGGTTTTCTCTCTCGACGACGCCTTGAAACTGGTGGCAGAGCGAGGACGCATGATGCAAGCCCTCCCCGGTGGCACGATGCTTTCGGTCCCGCTAGGCCGTGACGCACTGGAACCGCTGCTTGGTGGCGACCTGTCCCTGGCTGCGGTCAATTCTCCCAAACTCTGCGTGGTCTCCGGTCCCAATGAGGCGATCGATCTTTTGCGGAATCGCCTGACCCGGGAGGGTATCCAGTGCCAGCGACTTCATACGTCGCACGCCTTCCATTCGGCCATGATGGATCCCATCGTCGATTCCTTCGTTGCCAAAGTCGCGGCGATTCCTCTCCTCCCACCGACCTTGCCGGTGATGTCCAACCTGACCGGTACCTGGCTAACGCCGGCCGAGGCGACGGACCCGGCATATTGGGGCCGGCACCTTCGGCATACGGTGCTCTTCTCGGATGCCGTCGCAGGTCTGCTCGCCGATCCGGATTGCGTGCTGTTGGAGGTAGGACCGGGCCAGGCATTGATCTCGCTGGCGCGACAGCAGGCCCTCACACCCGGGAAGCACGTCATGTTGTCCACACTCCCGCATCCGCAGGATCCGGGGCCGGATGCTCTCGCTATGTTCAACACAGTGGGCCGGTTGTGGCAGGCCGGGGTTAATGTTGACTGGCAGGCTATACATGCCGACGAGCAACGACGGCGCGTCGCGCTCCCTCCCTACCCGTTCCAGCGCGAGCGCTACTCCGTGGAAACCCCGAGTCCAGCGCGGGATACGACACCAGTGGCCAGAGACCAAGCGCAAAAGAATCCGGACCTGTCCCGATGGTTCTACATTCCCTCATGGCGCCGAATCGCTCCCCCGATGGTGCGGCATACGGAACCGGGGCGGGAGGTCCTCCAGAACTGGCTGGTCTGTCTCGACGACCTTGGACTGGGGGTCGCTCTCATGGATCGACTGCGTTCCGCCGGCCACACGGTTACCGCCGTGCGAGCCGGCGAGAGGTTCGCTCGGACCAGCGAGGATATATACGTCATCGACCCGGGTGTGCGTGCGGACCACGACGCATTGTTTGAAGACCTGGCGGCCAGAGACCGGCTCCCATCCCGGTTGCTCCACCTCTTCACTCTGACCGAGGGGGGACTCCCCCCGTCAGACCCCGTACCATCGGAGGTGTTGCAGAACTTGGGATTCTACAGTCTGTTATTTTCTGTTCAGGCACTCGTCCGGGTGCGTTCAGCACACTCCCTCCGGGTCGATGTCGTCTCGAATCATACGCAGGACGTCAGGGGGAACGAGCCGATCTCCAGTGACAAAGCGATGCTCTTCGGCCCATGCCGTGTGATGCCTCAGGAGTTCGGCAATCTGACCTGCCGTACCATCGATGTCGCCCTGACTTCCGGCGCCCCTGGTCCGGACGAGGCGCTCGTTTCCCAGATCTTTGCGGAAATTACCGCCGAATCGCGCAATCCTGTCGTCGCCCTTCGTGATGGGCATTGCTGGGCCCAGGATTTTGAGCCTGTGTCGTTACCTTCCGGAGCCGCTACGAACCGGCTCCGGGAAGGCGGCGTCTACCTCATTACCGGGGGACTCGGAACCATCGGTCTTTTACTTGCGAAGTACATAGCCAAAACCGTGCGTGCCAAGTTTGTATTGACCAGCCGTTCGGGACTCCCACCCCGCTCTGCCTGGTCCTCCCCGCTCGACGAGACGCAGGCCGGTATGAACTTGGGAAAGAGGATCGCGGCCGTCCGGGAGATCGAAGAGTTGGGATCCAAGGTCATGGTGTTACGAGCTGATGTCGCCGTGGAGAAGGACATGCAGGAAGTAATGAGCACAATCGATGGGTCGTTCGGAGCCCTCAACGGCGTCATCCACGCGGCCGGTCTCCCCGGACCCGAATCGTTCATCGGCATGGTGGAGCTCGATCGCGCTCGCTGCGAACGACAGCTCCGGCCCAAAGTGAGCGGCTTACGCGTGCTGGAGTGTGTGCTTCAGGGAAAACCGCTCGACTTTTGCCTGTTGACCTCGAGCTTATCTTCGGTTTTGGGGGGGATCGGCTGGGCGGCCTACTCGGCGGCGGACAGGTTTATGGATGTTTTTTCTCATGAGCAGAACAGGATCGGAAACATCCCTTGGATCACGATCGATTGGGACGTCTGGCTCCCAGCCAATGTGGGCGACCGAGCCGGTGCTTTTCTCCTAGCCATGACCCACGAGGAAGGGTTGGATACGTTTGCCCGCGTGATCGCTACGGATTCGTTGTGTCACGCCATCGTCTCGACCGTCGATTTACAGGCCCGTGCTGATCTATGGACCCGGAACACAGCGGTCCCGGGTCTATTAAAATCGAAAGAGGAGATTACATCTTTCCTGCATGACGGACAGGACTTGCCGAAACAGGCTTTGGCCACCAAAAGCGACATCGAAGGCGTCGTAGCCAGAATTTGGCAGGATCTGTTGGGTCTGAAAAATATTGGGGTTCATGACAACTATTTCGAACTGGGAGGACAATCGCTGCTTGCCACCCAACTTATCTCGCGACTTCGGGAGACGTTCGATGTGGAGATACCGTTGCGCGCAATTTTCGAGGCGCCGACAGTGGGCGATATGGCCGGGTTGATCGAGGCCCGACGCTGGATGAAGGAAAGAGCAGGTATGACCGACGTGACCAGCGGCGGGATGCGCGAGGAAATAGACCTATGATGGTACGAATATTTCTGGAGCAGTTGCAGACCTCCGACGTGAAAGTATGGGTGGAAGGTGACCGGTTGCGCTGCAATGCGCCGCAAGGGGTCCTGACACCCGCTCTCCAGGAAGAATTGAGGAAACGGAAACCGGAGATAATCGCGTTCTTGCGTTCTACTTCCCTGGGAAATTCCTCGCTGGTACCCATCCAGGCAAAAGGATCCAGGATTCCGTTTTTTGGCTTCCCGGGACACAACGGCGACGTCTTCTGCTTCGTCAGGCTGGGGCAATACATGGGCGACGATCAGCCGTTCTACGCGCTACAACCCCCGGGTATTGAAGGGGAGTGCGAGCCCCTGACCACTGTTTCTGACCTGGCGGCCCATTACGTGCGGGAAATGCGGACGTTTCTGCCCGGCGGACCATTTTTTCTTGGAGGGTATTGCGCCGGAGGTGCCATTGCATTCGAAGTCGCACAGCAGCTCCGGGCCCAGGGGGAAACGGTCGCCCTTTTCGTAATGTTCGATGCCATTTGTCCTACCGCAAGTCGCCTTCATAACGTGCCTTCCTTCCTTATCCGGTACCTGAGGTATCGCGTTCAATATCATATGAAATCCTTAGCGAAATTGTCCGCACGAGACAAGGCGAGGTACCTGATGGATAGAGCCCGGAATATTTCGAGGATGGTGAATTCATCCTTTCGGAAAACCTCGAAAAACGACGTGGAGCATGATTTTCGGGAATACCTGGCCGATACGACCTTGGCGGCTGTGAGGGCTTACAGACCTTGCGTATATCCTGGCCGTATCCATCACTTCTTCGCGAGCGAGTTGTCGTTGAAACAAAGCTTTGCACGACAGAGAGATTGGGGGAAATTTGCGGCAGGGGGGCTCCAGGTCCACATTGGTCCCGACGGATGCGTCAAAGACACCATGCTGCTCGAACCCTTTGCGGAATTCTTCGCGAACCGTCTGCGGGAGTGTCTCGAGATTCCATCCAGCACTCCCTGACAATTTGCCGATTTGGTGACACGGGGGAGTGACATAGCACACAGGACGGTGACAAGCGGCGTGGCTGCGGCGCAGGCGGGCGATACCGTAATGATCAGAGGGGGAACCTACCAGGAGAAATTGGCTCCACCCCGATCGGGATCGCCTGACAAACATATCATAATAAAAAATTATCCCGGTGAAACCCACACGCTGAGTAACGTTGATTCGCCGGCGATCTTCTTATTGAACAAAAACTATTTGATTATCGAAGGGCTTACGATTTCCGACGTACTCGGTTGGGGGCGCATTGAAAATTCGCATTTCAACATAATCGGAGACTTTAAGACGACGAGATTGAATATCGATGCGACCCGCAAATCCTAAACGGGGGTACACCGATATGGATGCAAAGTCCGCTTATAGGGATAAATGGGTAGTCTTCGTACTGCTACTGTTGATTCCAGTGGTCTTATGGATTTCCTGCAACGGAGGCGGGACGGGAGGGAATCCTTCCGGCAACTCTCCGAAAACATTGATTTGGAAATCCCCGACGCTCTTCTCAGACGGGGGAGTGCTCGACCCGGCCCGGGATCTCGAAAAATACGAGATCTTTATCAACGAAACGGGCAGCTTCTCCCCGAATGAACCCCCGCGGGGCGAATTCCCGGCGGTGGACCCTGCTTCGGGAAGTCCCGTAACCTCCTACGACCTTTCCAAGATCGTTCCGCCTTTGGAAACCGGCCGGATCTACTTTGCCACCATGCGGGTCATCGATAAGAACGGCACCAAGTCCGACATGGTGTACCCGGCGATCCAATTCACTTATTGAAGGGATGGTCCACGGGATCTTGCGAAGAACAAAACTCGACGGGGGGAGCAGCCTCCCGCGGTTATCGCTTGAACATCTGGAATTTCAAGCCATAGGTCAGCGCGATGAGCCCCATTCCGAAGAGAAGGATCGTACCGGGTTCCAGAGGCGTATCTTTCTCGGCGACACGACGCTCTACCGCACGATTCGGCGTGAAGGACCGATTGCCCGGCTCCCTGGCGGCGCGCGGAAACAATCCTTGGGAGAGATTCCGGAAATGCAGTACGGTGGATGCGACAAGAGTGAACCACAAATCATTCTCGGCGGCGTGGGAACCGATCGCGGTGGAAAACCGGGTGGAACCTTGGGGTTCCGCTTCAATGGTGGTTGCTCCGGGGATCAGCAGTATGATCGCGATGAGGAGTACCAAGAGGGCGATCCCTTTCACGCCTCTCCCCTTCATTTCGCCCCTCGCCGGGGGAATACACAGACGCGGGTCATTCTCATCGGCTTATGCATCGCACCTGTCCGGTGGAGACTGGTAATTGTGAGTGTATAAATGCAATATATATGCCAACGAATACAACTAAGAATTGAAATGGAAGTGTATGATTTAATTACTGTATTTCGGAGGCCGGTAATTGAGCCCGGAATGAAGAGGAAAACATTTTCTTATTGTTAATAAGAAAAGGGTTATTGTGGCCATGCGGGTACCGGCCGGTCATATCAAAGCAATACGCATTCCCCCGAAGCGGGGAACAGGAGGTACGGATGGGAGTCAAGAAGAGGATGGCGTTTGCGCTGTTCCTGTTGGCAGTCGTACCATTCCCGCTAAGGGCGGCGGAGATGGGGGGGCCCATTCCGGAAAGGGCGTCCCAGTCGAGTTCCGAAGCGGACTACGTGATCGGCCCAGGGGACTTGCTGAACATCGAGGTGTGGAAGGACCCGACCCTGACCCGGCCGGTGACCGTCCTGCCGGACGGGAAAGTCGCCTATCCAATGGTCGGGGAGATCGTGGCCGCGGGGAAGACGGTTGCCCAGCTCCAGAAAGAGATCGAGGGGAAACTGTCCCTCTACGTCAAGGATGCCGTCATCTCCGTGGAAGTACGCCAGGTGAACAGCATGCAGATCTACGTTCTGGGTCGCATCAAGTCGCCCGGCCGGATCATCCTGACCTCCAACATCGACGTCCTTCAGGCCATGGCGGTTGCGGGGGGGCCCGATCAGTTCGCGAAATTGTCCCGGATCCGGATCTTCCGCCGGGAAGGCGGGAAGACCGTCATCATCCCGTTCGATTACGACGACGTGATCGCGGGAAAGAATCTTGAATCGAACATTCTGCTCCGTCGAGGCGACGTGGTTGTAGTTCCCTGACTGCGGAATTCCATAGGAGGAAGGGGATGAGGGGTTTTTCGATCGCGGTCGTCGCCGGCGCGCGGCCGAATTTCATGAAAATCGCACCGATCGTCCGGGCGCTCCGGGAGCGCGCGGGAGCCGCCCTCGAATCGGGCGTCGACCTACGGATTTCCATCGTCCACACCGGCCAGCACTACGACGAGAACATGTCCGAGGTCTTCTTCCGGGAGCTGGAGATCCCGGCGCCGGACCGGCACCTCGAAGTAGGCTCGGGATCACACGCGGAGCAGACGGCGAGGATCATGGTGGCCTTCGAGAAGTACATTCTCTGGGAGAAGCCCGACTGGGTCGTCGTCGTGGGGGACGTGAATTCCACCATCGGGTGCGCGCTGCCCGCGAAGAAGCTGGGGGTGAAGGTGGCCCATGTGGAGGCCGGGTTGCGGTCCTTCGACATGTCGATGCCGGAGGAGATCAACCGGAAACTCACGGACGCCATTAGCGACCTGCTCTTCGTCACCGAGGAGTCCGGAGTCCGGAACCTGTGCGCCGAAGGGGTGGCGCCGGAGAAGGTGTTCCTGGTGGGCAACGTGATGATCGACACCCTTCTGCGGAACAAGGCGAAAATCGAGGGGCCGGATTTCATCCCGTCCCCGGCCGTCAAGGCGTTTTGCGGAAAGGGCCGCCGGTACGCCGTGCTGACCCTCCATCGCCCGTCGAACGTGGACAGCCGGGAGGCGCTGGCGCCGATCTGGGGGGTGCTGTCGGAGATCGCCCGGCGGATTCCAATCCTTTTCCCCGTCCACCCGAGAACCAGGGCGAAGATCGGGAAGTTCGGGTTGAAAGAGAACGGGATCATACTGGTCGATCCCGTCGGATCCATCGACATGCTGTATGCGGTGAAGGGAGCGGCGCTGGTCTTGACGGATTCGGGCGGGCTTCAGGAGGAAACGACAGTGCTTGGGATTCCCTGCATCACCATCCGCGAGAACACGGAGCGGCCGGTGACCGTTACGGTGGGCACGAATTACCTCGCCGGGACCGACCCCGGAAGGATACTCGCGGCGGCGAACGAGATCCTCACGGGGAACGCCAAGAAGGGCGCGGTCCCGCCGCTCTGGGACGGGAATGCCTCCGGGCGAATCGCGGATATCCTGCTGCGACAGAAAAACCCAGAACCGGGACGTTCCTAGAACTCCCACAGGACAGGGGCAGACCTGATCTGTTCATTCCCCCGGACCCCGGATCGCACTCATCAAGCAAAATGCCTCCCTTCCGGGGGCTTTCTTATTTCCGGATTGTCTTTGATGGTGGGTCAAACTTGGATGCTGATAATGCCCGCAATTGGGACAATTCAATGCCGGGCGACTGCAAAGGGGGGAAGAGGCATTGGACATTCCGGGGGCGATCGTCAGGCCGAAGGAACCACTACGAGCCTCGTCAATCGCTCGGTAATGCGGAAACAGAAGGGCGGGGTCAACCGACCCCACCCAGCGCGTGGAACCTTACCTTTATTGGGGGGTGATGACGAGGTGCGACCCCGGCGGCGACGGGGAATATATTCTTTCCGCCAATTTCAACAAATCCTCGGTGTTATTCACCCGATCCTTCCTCCGACGTTCCATCAGTTCCCCCAGCGGCTCACACAACATGCTGTTGTAAACTAAACGATAAACAATGTAGACATTCATATTCAACCCTCCTTGAGTTGAATGTCCACTTCTTCAGCCGCTTCCTAGCGTACCCAATCAATCCGAATCAGAAATACGCACCCTTGCCAAGGTAATATGTTATTTATCTATATGGAGATCAGTTTTTTTGGTTTCATCATAAGAATTAACACCAATTTTATCCTTATACCCATCTAATGATTTTATAAGACAATCCAATATGTTATTTGCAGTATTAATGATTTGAGAATTGTTAAATCCGTTTTTTCTGAGAATTTTGTAAAAAGATCTTGCTATTAGTTCAGAAGCATGGTCAGTATTTTTAATCGCATCGTCAACATATTCATCAAATCTTTTATATGAATCTATACTTCGGCCATTATTTCCTTTTCCCATTAGAATACCCCCAAAACAGTATTCTTCCTGTTTCATTAGTAGCAAATATCATTCCAACGCAATAAAAACCTATATATCCGTTTTTAAAGGGAATATTGTTATAAACACATTTAATAAATACAAAAATTCCCCGTAAATGGCAATAAATTTCCTAAAATTACTCATTCTTGATTCTGCGCTTCGTAATATGCCCCTCGCGGTCCGCTTGGTCGGAGTCACGCAGTTCCGGCCCGGGGGGTTGAACCTCGGTGCGTACCTCCATCCGGCCCGAGGTTCCCCCCACCTTCCGCTATCTTCATCCCATCCCGAGCTATACACTCGGGGTGAATCCGATTCTCCGGGGCATTACCATTCTCAGGGGGCGTGTTCATGGTGATACAAGCCGTCGAATGGCTCAGGGATTTCTTCCACTGGCAACGCACAGACACACCATATGGGGGAAAACTTGAATACACAGATTAGCAACAACATGCTGTGGTTTGCCATTCCAGTTCTCGCCTTGATATTGTCGTTGGCGATGGCATCCGGCACATCGTCCGGGGCAGAAGTTCTGGCACCCATCCAACTCCCTCCACCGCAGACAGATGGCGGAAGGCCGTTGATGCAGGTGTTGAAGCTACGAGCAACCAGCCGCTCCTTTGCCCCCGATCCGATCCCCGCCCAAACGCTGTCCAACCTGCTGTGGGCAGCGTGGGGAATAAATCGTCCCGCGGACGGGAAGCGGACTGCCCCCTCGGCGCGCAACTGGCAGGAAATCGACTTGATGGTGGTTCGAGCGGACGGGACGTTCCTTTATGACGCGGCAGCTAACCAGTTGCGCCCGGTAGCAGCGGGAGACCACCGTGCGCTCACCGGAGTCGAATCCTTCGTTAAAAGCGCACCGCTTACCCTCCTGCTGGTGGCAGACACATCGCGCATGGAGGGATTGGAAAAGTATCCCGAAACACGGCAATGGCTCTGGGCAGACGCCGGGTTCATCAGCCAGAATATCTATCTTTTCTGTGCCAGTGAAGGGCTGGCAACTGGGGTGCGCGCTTGGATTGATCGTCCCGTGCTCGCGAAAGCGTTAAGTCTGAGGGAGCATCAAGTCATCCTGCTTGCGCAGTGCGTTGGACGGCCCGCCCGGTGATCTTCGTCGCGGGAGCGCACGGTGCCTCGGAGCGGAACACGGCTCCAGATGGCGAGGAGGATCCTCGAAATGACTCCCACCCTCCCCATCATCGCATCCCTTCTTCTGCCCCTCTTGGCGCGATTTCGACAAGGAGGAGCAGCTATGTCGAATAGAGGTACGTTCGTCGGGTTTTACGGGTCATGGGGTTCAGGCATCGCGCAAGCGGCGCGGAACTGCTCGGGCGGTACATCTTCGGCACGAAGGAAACGGAATGCCCCTCCCTCACCGGCGGCGCACTTTCACCAGGCTATCAATGGAAATCGCTCAGGACTGCGGAAACAGAAAGGCGGGGATTGCGGCCCCGCCCAGCGCATTGAACCCCGACCTTTATTCGGGGGCGATGACGAGGTGCGAATCCGGCGACGGCGAGGGATATCTTCTTTCCGCTAATGTTAAGAGATCATCGGTGTTATTCTCCCGTTCCTCGCTCCGGCGTTCCTCCAGTTCCCCCACCGGCTCACACAACATACTATTGTAATCCAAACGATAAACAACATAGGTCTTCATATCCAACCCCTCCTTATGTCGGTTATCTACTGTTTGAAACGCCTCCTGTATTTCTCCGTTGTGATTGGTTTTTACAAATAATAAGCAATATCCATACCAATGGATGGGGTGAACGTAAATGCTCTATATAAAAAAGGATGTTGCTGTTTGGACTCTTTGCTGACGGGCTGAATAAATCTTATTTGGGAAAAATATTCCTGTTCAGGAGGAATTATATTCCCTCCTCAATCCTCCCGGTGTTCCCCGCATGCCGGAGGAGGAGATTCAGCGGCGGGAGAAGGTACGGCAGGGGAGCCAGACGGCGGAGTAGCTTTGGTTTTGGTGTTTGACAACCGATTAAGACTGCGGAAATAGAAAGGGCGGGGTTTGTGGCCCCGCCTGACCTACCACCTGATTGTAAAGCAACTTGAAAGAGAGTCCTTTAATGACGATACCCCAACCGAATTCGCAGGCCGATTCGAGAAGTCGATATCAGGATGACGCGGAGGCGGGGATATCAGGGGGAGAAAGAAACAGGGGGGGGGAAATCGGATTTCATGCCCTCCACCGTGACCGTCCGCAGGGAAACGTAGTAGGTCACCCCTTGAGACAGAGGAGGGGTGATCTGCCCGAGAGAGAATGCACTCTCCAGGAATGAAGGGGTCGCGACGGGATTGTCGGCCGGTACGAAAGGAAGGTCCTGCTTGACGTAGATCTCATACCCCTGCAAGTCCCTCGAAGGAACCAACGGGGTGCCATCCGAGAAAGATTTCGGAGGCCCCCAGTACACCACCTTCGACGGAGGGGAAGATGATCCGCCCCCTCCAATTGTCAGTATGACTCCCTTGGTTGTCCCGGAACTGTTGTTCGCGGCGACTCGGTAGTAATAAGTAGTCCCTGTGGATAGTCCCGTTAATGGAGTATTGACCGACAGGCTTGTGGTGCCAGATCCGGCAGACTGGTAGGCTGTGCTTATAAAAGTAGAAAGACTCGAATTCGGTCCCCATTCGAACCACACATTTGTTGCCAGACCGTTAGCTGTAACGTTGCCGTTCAGGATTGCAGTGGTAGCCCCAACCGATGTCGCGGCAAGAGTTGTAACCACCGGAGCCCCACCGTTAGTTGCTTCGCCGGCGCCCCCTCCACCTCCACTGCTGCAACTGACGAGTAATACTGCGAAGAGAAGGGAAAGGAGTTTTTTCATTAGTGGAACCTCCATCGATGGGAGGTTTACGGTTGAGAAACGGGAAAAACATGGATCGGGGCCCATGATCGAATGATACAGAAACGCTACCGTTTCGACAAATACTTATTGTTGCAAGAAGCACCACACTGGACTTCCCCCGATTTTGTAGACAACCATCAGGCCGGTGTTAGCGCTGCCTGTTCGAAGTCGTGCGGACTGACTTGACCGAGATGACTATGCCGGCGATTCCGGTTGTAGAAGACCTCGATGTAGTCGAACACGTCCGCCCGTGCCTCCTCCCGCGACGGATAGATTCTCCTTTGTATCCGCTCTTTCTTCAAACTGCTGAAAAACGATTCCGCCACGGCGTTGTCGAAACAGTTGCCCCGGCGACTCATGCTGGGGATCAAACCGTGGTCCTTGCAAAACCGCACCGCGTCGTCGCTTCCGTACTGGGAACCCTGATCGGAGTGAACAATAACCGGAGGCTTGGAGCGACGGCGCCAGACGGCCATCAGCAGGGCATCCAGAACCAGATCCCGCGTCAATGTGGACTTCATCGACCAACCGACGACGATCCGGGAGTACAGATCCACGACGACCGCCAGATAGAGCCACCCCTCGAAGGTCCGGATATAGGTGATATCCGTGGCCCAGATTCGATCCGGTGCCGCCACGGAAAAACTCTGTTCGAGCCGGTTCGGAGCGACAACCGCCGGTTTGCCAACCCGGTACCGGGGCTTCTTATACCCACGAATCGCCCGGAGGCCGTTGATCCGCATGAGACGCGCCACGCGATGTTCCCCACAGCGCTCTCCGTCTTCCCGCAGATCCCGATGGCTACCGTAAACGCCATCGCTGGCCTGCTAGGATGTCCGGACCTTCTTCATGATCCGTTCGTCCTCCTGCGCCCGCTGCGATTGCGGCGTCTTCATCCACGCATAAAATCCGCTCCGATGCATCCTCATGACCCGGCACATCGTCGTCAGCCGAAACTCGCGACGATGGGCCACCACAAACGCGTACCTCACCCGGATGCCTTGGCAAAGTACGCGGCGGCCTTTTTTAGGATGTCTCTTTCCTCCTCGACGCGTTTTAGCTCGGACTTCAGGCGGGCGTTCTCGGCGCGCAAGTCTTCCTGCGCGACCAGGCGCGGGGTCTTGCTCACTCCTTTGAGCCACTTGTACATGGAGTTCGAACTGACCCCTAGACGCCGGGCAACTTCGCTGACCGGATACCCCCGTTCCGTCACCTGTCGGATCGCTTCCGCACGGAATTCTGGCGTGTACCGTTTGCTCGACATGGACACCTCCTCGGGACCCTCATTATTACCCGATCAGGTGTCTACGAAACCAGGGGAAGTCCACCGTCGCCTTTTCTCTCAATAGGGAGCCTTCACCGCCTTTTTGAACTTTTTTGAAACATTTCCCGACAGTGTGGGGTCGTACGGATCCAGGACCATCACCGGTGCTCCGGGGGCCAGGCTCATCTTCGAAAGATCCGCCCAGATTACGTTCGGACTGGTGGTCAACTCGAAAAAGTAGCGCTTGTTGGTCAGGTTCATTACAGTTCGGTACTCGGTGTTGTAGACCCCGAATTGGTGGTGGGGCGTACCGAACGGGACGGAGACATTGCGCATGATGGCAAGTACGCCAGCCACTACTTCACGCTCGTTCTTAGGCTCCGGCAGCACAGCCTTGTAGTAGGCAGCACGCTGGAAGCGGTCGACGGCATTGACGTTTCCGGGCAACGGCAGGTCCATGCTGGGTTTGGAGTAATCCTGCTTCTTCAGGAGCGCGAGCTGCTCAACGTAGGTCGGATCGTTGGTCAGGATCTGGTATTGACGGCCATGGTGGATGACTGGCTTGCCCTTGATGTATTCAATGACGGCCGAATCGCCGCTGGCATCCTCGATCGCCAGATGCACGGTCGCCTTAAAACCATGCACCTCGACCATCACGAGGTTGATCTTTTCGTGCAATGCGATGGCCTCTTTCACCGTGGCGGCCTGGTCCAGGAGGTATTGCCCCCAAAGTGCGATCTGCACTCCCGGCTTCTTCGGGTCTCTCGGACCGACATCAGTGGCACTGAGGGCGAGCAAGTGAATGCCCAGGCCGCGTTCGTTGAACCCATCAGCCGTGCCAATACCGTAGCCGGTGATCACCAGACTACCGTACTTCGACACCCACCTGGCCGCGTGCTCCTTGACGACGACTTCGGATCCCATACGACCCCCATCGCGCTCCATGCCGCGCGGAAAGACCGTCAGGATCGGCTTGGTGGATTCCGCCCAATCCATACTCCGACCAACCACTACAGCCAGCTTGTTGTCGTTCCACAGGACGCGGGAACAGGCAGAGGCGTGTTGCCAGGCGGCGAATGCCACCGTCAGAGCAACTAGTGTGCCAAACACTCTCGGGCAAATGGTCATTTGGTTCATCGAGGAATCCTTCTTTCGAGGTTAGTGGTTGACTACTGCGGTGAACTGTATCTTGTCATTCTCCGTGATTCGCTCCCTTCAAATATCTACTTTCACAACCCCCAGCTTGCCCGGATGATGCAGGCGTCGTTTAGACCGCCGTGGTTTGTTTTCCCGTCAGTCGTGACTTCAGCCACTCTGCATCCACGCCACCGCGAGTGGCGATGAAGGCGATTTGCGTGGCCGGCGTACGGTCCCCCCAGGCTTCTCCGACCGGCAGCGTCGCCCGCCGCCCGGTAGATTGCAGGATGCAGCGATCCGCTGCAGATCCCTCATGAACTGGTCGTCCAGGGAATCCGAAGAGCAGGCCATGCGCGTGGACAGCAGCGGGCCAAACGTCAGCCTGCCCTAAGAGATGACATAGGTCCGGCCCCCGCCGTGGCAGTTGAACCGGGCCTGGACCTTGCCGTCGTCTGTAAATCGGATCGTGTAGCGCTCGGGATTCGGGACCGTGATCTTTTCGACCGGCGTCACCGTTGCCGCCTGTTGCCAGGTCCGGTTCAGGACCAAACGGGGTTCCCTCGAACGCGCAAGTGATTCGGGTCGTGAGATAGGAATTTTCTTTTTCCGCATCTCGCGGCCGGGAGGGGGAAACGCCCCCTTCCGGCCGTCTTCATCTCGGACCTGAACGGCTCTCGCGGTCCAACGCCCCGGACCTCTTCCGACCGGATCGACCTTCACGGCCCGTCGGGCGGCTTCGCGGGCACTTCACCCCACGAAACCCCTTCCCGGGGCTTTCCGACGCCAGTATACTCGCACCAAGGTCAGCGTGATCCACAAATCCCGCGCGCACGACAAGCGCGACGCCGACGCGCCTCACGTCGAGTCGTCCGACCCCCGGCCCTTCTATTGCGAACCGTAGTCTGGAAACAGGTCCAGTGAGAATTCCGGGAAGAGTGGAGGCGCGCGGCCGGGAAGAACCAGCGGCTCGAAGCGCCGGCCGACGTGGTCCAGAATCTTGCGAATCACCGGCGCCTGGTGATGGGGCGTGAGGCGGTGGTCGCGGTGACGGGGGGCGATCTCGACTTCGGCCCGTGGGAGAAGATCTTCTACGGTGAGTTCGACGGGGGACGACGTAAACGGGTACTGGTCAAGATCATCGGCGAGTGAGGATTCGAACCCCTCGCTCAGTTCATTATGCTGAGACGGAGCAAACATCACCCGATATCCTTATAGGCATGGGCAAAATCCGTGTCGAAAGAATGATTACGTTGTCTTTGCAGTCCGTGCGGCGTCCGAAGATATTTCCCACGCTCAGATAGTCCTATCGGGAGGGTACAGGTTTGGCTGCGTTCAAGGCAGAGGTGCGATCTTGATAATCTCCACGCGTGGTTCACCACAAATGAGATCGGGAAGTTCCGAAAGTTTGAGGGTTGCGGTCACTCGAAGCCCGTCGATTCGATACACATTGTCAAGGTTGGTGGGGCCATAGCCAAAGGCATTATTGTCCGGTGGCACAAGCTTCCAGTATCCCCCCTCGGTTGGGGCGAAGGGTGGCCAGGATGTATCGAGGCGGACCACAAAATCTCCCGCGACGAACGAATTATCATCTGATGACTCGCAGCACGACAAAAGAACCGCGAGGGGCAGGAGAACAAGGAGGGTCAGGACGAGCCGCCGTATGATGGAAGTATACCAATCGGGTCACAAAACGCGATTGTTGTTTGCACGAGGTTTGCAGTCCGTGCGGACTCCAAGCGGTATTCCCTCTCCCAGTTAGTCCAAGGTAGTGAGGCAGGAGAATCCATCACTTCCCTCTCGATTTTCCGCCTATAACGGGTACAAAATGAATATCTGCACATTCTTGAGTTCCACGACTGGCGAGTTCGAAGCGATCTGCCCAATTCGTTTTCATTACATTGATGTTGATGTCACCCGCTATGGCTGTAGCAGGCCCGGCGGAAGAGGCGAATGCGGTGGTTGACCGCTTTTCTGTGGCGTATAACTCCAATGACCCGGAGGAAGTGGTAAAACTCTAAGCGCCAAATGCGATTCTTCTCGGAACCGTCAGTCCTGTGATCTCCGTGGGGACTGAGGCGATCCGAAAATATTTCTCAATGATTAAGGGTACTGGAAACAAGAACGCTATTCAGGAACGGCACACCATCGTACTCGGCGACAACGCTGTAATAGTCACCGGCTTTTACGAATTTACTCGGATGCAGTACGGCAAGCCTGTGCCGGGGCCATCCCGCTTCACCATGCTGATCACAAAGAGCAGTGATGAATGGCATATCGCTCATCACCATTCTTCCCCACACGTTCAACCAAAGAATTGATGCGGCCGCGGAAGGATTGTAGTCGGATCGGAAGTGTGGTCACACCAACGAGCCACATTTGATCCACACGTGCCTAATAATCGAAGCGGACTCCCACCTCATCGCATTACGCGGGGGAATGTTTATGGGATTCCTTACACGGCAACCAGGAAGGCGGAATTCCCTCCCGCCTTCCGCTATCTTCGTCCCGTCCCCCGGTATACACTCGGGGGGGAATCCAATCCTCGTCAATGAGGTGCGAAATGCGAAGACCTTCCGCCCTCTTGGTCCTGATCCTCTCCTTCCTCATGGCGGGTCCGGCGATCGCGGAGCCCTTCGAGGATGCCACAAAAGCTTACCGTAGTGGTGACTACGAGACCGCTTATCGCCTCATCAAGCCATTGGCGGAGGGGGGATTGCCGGAAGCCCAGCTCAACCTGGGCCTCTTGTACGAAAAGGGCCAAGGCGTGCCTCAGGACTACGCCGAGGCGTTGAAATGGAATCTCAAGGCGGCAGAGCAGGGAAATGCCAAGGCGCTGAAGTGGTATCGCAAGGCGGCAGAGCAGGGAAATGCCGAGGCCCAGTTCCACCTGGGCCTCATGTACGACAAGCGCCTGGGCGTGCCCCAGGACTACGCCGAGGCGGTGAAGTGGTATCGCGAGGCGGCAGAGCAAGGATTCGTCGAGGCCCAGACCAACCTCGGCATAATGTACTTCACAGGCCAAGGCATCCCGAGGGACTATGTACTCGCGCATATGTGGTTTGATATTGCAGCCTCGCGAAACCCTGCATCGGAGAAATCGAAACGGAAGAGGACCGAAATATTCAGAAATACTGCCGCTTCCAAGATGACACCTGCCCAGATCGCCGAGGCGCAACGGTTGGCGCAGGAGTGGAAACCGAAGACGGAGCACTGAAGGACCGGAAGAGGGGTATTGACGTACACGGTCGGACCAATTAACATATAGCAACTAGCCGGGGTGCTCGTTCCGACAGGGGCGGGCTGAGATCATACCCGTTGAACCTGATCCGGATAATGCCGGCGAAGGAAGACAATGAGATGCGCGCCTGGTGAAAAGCCCGGCGCGTTTTTTTTTGATCGGAGGGGGTGGGCGTGAATCTGATCGTCAACGGCGAGGCGTACGAGGCGAAGCCGCTCGGATCCGTGACGGCGCTGCTCGAGGAGATGGGCGTCGGCGGCCGGCCGGTGGTCGTCGTCCTGAACGATGAAGTGATCCCCGCTTCCTCATGGAGGGCGCGCGGGTTGCGGGAGGGTGATCGCGTGGAGTTGTTCCGGCTCGTCGGCGGCGGATGACCGCCTGGAGGGGAGAGGCATGAATCGGGAATCCGGAGGGGAAGAGATGGAGTCTCAAGGCAAGAGAGTGGATGAATGGATCGTCGGGGGACACCGGTTCTCCTCGCGGCTCCTGATGGGGACCGGCAAGTTCCAGGATGCGGAAACCATGGTGGGGGCCGTCCTGGCCTCGGGTACGCAGATCGTCACGGTGGCGCTCCGACGCGTCGGCCGCAATCCCCGGGAGGACGACATGCTCGGTCCGCTGGGGGAGCTTACGGGGATCACCCTGATGCCGAACACCTCCGGAGCGAGGAACGCCT
>Ga0307380_10001351_pt1 | contig 36088 bp, 28 predicted proteins | sample UN3MG_FD_202239 | JGI IMG/M metagenome (GOLD analysis project Ga0307380, IMG submission 202239) | Soil microbial communities from Risofladan, Vaasa, Finland - UN-3 | ecosystem: Environmental > Terrestrial > Soil > Coastal area > Acid sulfate soil | place: Finland: Risofladan, Vaasa | collected...
GATCTTTCCTGAGGTCATAACAAGAAAGCATTATCTCATACGACCCCAGACCTGCCATCCACCAACCCCAGGGGTGACATTTTCTCAGAACACTTAGGGGGTGACAGAATCTCAGAACATCCACATGCGGCTTGTGACTTGCTTGACAGCAAGCTAAGCCCCTGATAGAATCATATCGGCTGAGTACTGCCAGGGAGGCGAATGATGGACTTAGCAGAGATTGAGCAGAGGCTAGAGGCAGGCGAGGAACTCAAGGTCAAGTACCAGTATCCCTGCGAGGACTCCCGCAAGCACGGCATCCGCACCGATAAGCTTCTCGACGTATCCCTGGAGTTGAACCGCTTCTATACCAAGTTCCGCGGCGAGAAGCCCATCTGGGTGGATATCGATGAGGTATTAGAGATCGCGCCGGATGACGGGATCTACGAAGAGTTCAAACCCTAGTACTCCCACACCCCCATACTCCCATACTCTATGGTATGGAGGCCTTCACAAACGCGTTGAACAAGGGTTTGCATGCTTCATAGACATACTCATCCGCCTCTTTCTCAGGGTGCCACTGGACCGCCACTGCCCAGGGATGCTCGATACCTTCGAGCGCCTCGATGATCCCGTCGGGGGCGTAGGCCGACGCCTTCAGGCGGTCTGACCTCAGCCTATCCGTCACTCCCTGATGATGGCGGCTGTTCACCAATATCGGACAATCTCCGAGGATCTGCGCCAGCTTGGTGTCGGGGACAATCGTGATCATGTGCTTGCGACTTTGGAGGGGCGGGCCTTCGTCGGACTCTTCCTGACGTATGGCCCAATGCTTGCGCCCGGTGTGTATATCTTTCACCAGGCTTTCGCCGAGGGCAACATTCAACAGTTGAAAACCTCTGCAGATGCCCAGAATAGGAACGCCCTGCTCGTAAGCGGCTCGTGCCAGAGGAATCTCATACCCATCGCGCTCGTGATTGCACTCCATTCGGTAGGCGGCGATCAACTCGTCGGTCGACAGCTTCTCGTCCCCAGGCTCGAGCTGAGAAGGGTAGAAGTCGGGATGAACATCCAGCCCGCCGGTGAGCAGCAGGCCGTGGATGCCCTCCAGGTCATCCGACGGATTCCCAGGCCTCGGGCTCAGGAACTTCGGCTCTCCGCCCGCATCCTGAGTCGCCTCCCCATACGACGCATACTTCTTGATCCCCCATTTGGGATCCTCCGGCACTCCGCCGGTCGTGATTCCGATGATCGGTCTGCTCATACCCGAAGGATAGCAGAAGGCTGAGCAGCGGGTCAAGGCGCGATGTCAGGACGCTATGCCCTCATGCGAGTTGCTACTGGGACTTACCTCGTCCTATGTGCCATTCGAGTTTTTCCCTATGCTTAAAGGTAGCGTCGAAGACGCTGTCTACCTCCTTGAGTCTTATGAAACGAAAATTCTTCAGAATTGCCACAATGCAGGATATATAGAGTAGCAAGACCAGACTCACAGCCACGGAAAACCTGTGGAATAAGAGCTGCGCGAGAGTTACAATCAGGAGCATAGCGGCGGAGACAATAAGCGAGTAGAACGTTCCGGAGATATAGCGACTCAAGGCTTCCGCTGCGTATATTTCGTGCTGTGCTGCCTCGTCATCGGAGGGGATCATCGTCTTACACAGGTTGAAGAACATTAGGTTTGGTGCACTTTGTCTATTCCCGTCCCAATTCCAAGTTCTCTCGTAGAACTCCAGAACATCAGGCGGGAGGTAAAGCGTGCATTTCTCTCTAAGCCAGCCGACATACGGAAACTTTTCGCAAGCGAAGAGTCGCCAAGAGCCATCTTCTCCACGGCTGTGCCGGTTGAACCTTCGGATCCATGCCGCGGATAATTTGTCTGGCCATTCAGTCCTGAACAGGCGAAGGATAACGCCGAGCAGGTAGCCCAGGCAGATCAGTACAATGGCGGCCAGAAATGGATTAGTGAGGGACGCTCTGATAAGCTCTCGGGTCCCGCTGTCGGTGAAAGGGAGCATATACGCCACCCCTGCCAGGTTAAGGACGAGAAATGCTCCAGGAACGAAAATGTCAAAAACGCCTCTTGCTCCGCCAATTGCTGGAACATTCATATCATGCGCCTCCAATGCCAGGAATTGGCTGATAGCCGCCCCTGCCTCCTTGAGTGCTCTGCAATCCTGTGGCTATCAGACGTTTGGCGTCTATACCGACTGAATGTATATTAACCGTCCTTGCCGTCGGTTGTCAACCCGAGGTCAACATGAAGGATTATCACACCCCGTCTTGAATAGAAGCCAGTAGGAGACGAGGATTGGCAGCCAACCAACACCCAACACCAAACACCCAACACCCTTCAAGGCGTGCCTTGAAGGACACCCTCGGCTCGTTCGCCTTCCTGCTGCCGAACTTCCTGGGATTCCTGATCTTCACCTTCGTCCCAATCTTCGCCTCCCTGGGGCTCAGCCTGACGAACTGGGACGTCCTCCAGCCGCTCTCCCCGAAGAGCTTCGTCGGCCTCAGCAACTTCGCCGAGCTCCTGGGATTCCACCATGAGGCCGGCCGCCTCATCGCCAATGATCCGCAGTTCTGGCAATATCTGGGGAATACGGTCTTTCTCATGCTCGGCATTCCCATCGGCATCATCGGGTCGCTGGCGGTGGCCTTGCTGCTCAATCAGAAGCTTCGGGGAGTGACCATCTTCCGTACGATCTACTTCGTCCCCAGCATCTGCTCGGGCGTGGCGGTGGCGCTCCTCTGGCGGTGGATCTATAACCCGGAATACGGCCTGCTGAACAGCTTCCTGTTCAAGTTCATCCACTTCAAAGACCCGCCGCTCTGGCTGCTGAGCACCGGCCTGGCGAAACCGGCGCTCATCATGATGGGCCTTTGGGGCGGAATCGGCGGCTTGAACTGCCTGCTCTATCTCGCGGGGCTTCAGGGCATCCCGCAGGAGTACTACGAGGCGGCCGAGATTGACGGCGCGGGCTCGTGGGCGAAGTTCCGGCATATCACCTGGACGCTCCTTTCGCCGACGACCTTCTTCATCCTGGTCATGAGCATCATCGGCGGCTTCCAGGGCGGATTCATGCAGGCATTCCTGATGACCGGCGGCGGCCCGGCAGGCAGCACGACGACGATCATGTACCACATCTACAACAATGCGTTCGGCGGCTTCTACCGCATGGGCTACGCCTGCGCGATCGCGTGGATACTCTTTATTCTCGTGTTTGGGTTTACTATCGTGAACTGGAAGATAGGGTCGAAGTTGGTGCATTACTCATGAAAGCAAGAGCAATCATGCCCAAGACACTGGCCTACCTCGTCCTGACCGGCGTCGGCATCACCATGCTCGCGCCTCTCGCCTGGATGGTCACCACGTCCCTCAAGGAACCCGGCGAAGTCTTTCAGGTCCCGCCGAAGTGGATTCCCACCGAGCAGATCTTCGTCCATAAAGGCGATCGCTACCTGAAAGTCGCCTGGCTTCCCATGAACGGAAAGAAGGTCCGCGTCGAGCGACTCCTCGAACGAGGGCATAATACCGAGGTCCGCATTATGGACGGCAGCTCGAAAGGCAAGACGCTCACCGTCCGCCGAAAGCTCCTTACCCCCGCTGAAAGGGTCAGCATCGTCTGGGCGAACTACTCCCGCGCATGGAAGGCGTTCCCGGTGGACGAGGCGTTCTTCGGCCTGCTGAATAACGTTGACGGTTTCCTGGTCTGGTATCTGAACAGCCTCATCGTGGCGATCACCATCACCTTCGGCCAACTGCTCACCAGTTCGCTCGCCGCCTACGCCTTCGCCCGGCTGAAGTTCCCGCTCAAGGACAAGTTATTCCTCGGCTACCTGGCCACTATGATGGTCCCCGGCGTCGTCACCATGATACCGGTCTTCATCCTCCTCAAGTACCTGGACGCCTGGACCGGCATCCCCTGGCGAAACACCTACAAGGCGCTCATCCTGCCGGGGATGTTCTCCGCGTATGGCACGTTCATGCTCCGGCAGTTCTTCATGACGATCCCCACCGAGCTTGAGGACGCGGCTAAGATAGACGGCTGCGGCAAGCTCGGCGTCTATCGGAATGTGATCCTCCCGCTCAGCAAGCCGGCGCTCGCGACCCTGGCGACGATTGTCTTCATGGGCTCGTGGAATGACTTCATGTGGCCGCTGATCGTCACCGACAGCACCGGCATGAAGACGCTGCCGGTCGGCCTCGCCTTCTTCCAGGGGCAGTACAACACCGACTGGGCGATGCTCATGGCCGCCTCCCTCATCGTCATGCTCCCCGTGCTCCTGGTCTTCATCTTCAACCAGCGGTTTTTCGTCCGCGGCATTGTTCTCAGTGGTCTCAAGGCATAACACCTGGGAGCGCCGACGTCCTCGTCGGTTCCGCTCCCAGGTAAGATCGCCTGCCAATTGGCACGCTTCTTGCATGAAGAGTGATTGAACCACCATTACTCGATCAGGGGCAGCGAACGGTATGAACGCTACACGCATTCTTGCATTGCTAGTGCTCAGTTCCGTTGTTTCCACATCAGCCTTCGCCGGGTGGGAGGTGATCAACCTTCATCCTGCCGGTTGCACTAGATCCGAAGCATATGCCGTGCTGGCAGGGCAGGTTGTTGGTTTGGCCTATGTTGGAGGGCAACAACACGCTAGTCGCTGGAGTGGGACCGCGGCAAGCTGGGTTGATCTAAGCCCTGCCGACAGCACTGTATCCTGTGCTATGGGTATTTCGGCATGCTCCCAAGCCGGATATGCAAGAATCAATGATCAAATGCGCGCTGGCATCTGGAACGGAACGGCAGGTAGTTGGATATCCCTTCATCCTTCCGGCAGGAGCTTCTCGCAGGCCGTGGCCATGTCGGGAGGGCGGCAGGTGGGGAATGTCACCGTTCTGGGCAGTGGTCACGCAGCCCTGTGGAGTGGATCAGCGGCCACTTGGGTTGATCTACATCCCAAGGGGTGTATTACATCAAGTGCGTATGGTATATCAAATGAACAGCAGGTCGGAAGAGCCCAGGATAGCGGCCTAGCATTCCATGCCAGCCTGTGGAGTGGAACGGCAGCGAGTTGGGTGGACCTGCATCCGGCTCTTGACACCTCTTCTTGTGCATACGGCGTCTCTGGTGGACAGCAAGTCGGATACGTCTATTTCTCAGGTAAGGATCATGCGAGTCTATGGACTGGAACGGCGGCGAGTTGGGTAGACCTTAACCCTACTGGCAGTGACGGCTGTCGTGCGTATGGCGTTTCTAATGGATGGCAAGCCGGATATGCAACAATCGGCAGCAAAGTTCGCGCTGGTATATGGAGGGGAACGGCCCAAAGTTGGCAGGATCTTGACGGCTTCCTGCCAGCCAATTACACATATTCTTATGCACAAGGCATCAATGTAATAGATAGTGATATCTGGATTGCAGGCTACGCTTATAATTCCATGACAAGCGGTAATGAAGCCATCCTCTGGCACAATGTCATCCCCGAGCCTTCAAGCCTCCTCGCGTTGGGAACCGGCCTCCTGGCCCTGGCGGGAATCAGCCGCCGCAGGCGGGACTGCTGATGGTCAATGGCCGATGGTCAATGAAACAGACCAATCCCCCATAGACCATGGACCCTTGACCCTCGACCATTCCCTGAAGAAGGATTAGCGATCCTGTTGCTCGTACTCCAATGAGGGGTGCGAGATGAACCACGTCGAGCGATTCCGAGCAATCATGAATTTCCAGCCGGTTGACCGCCTGCCCATGTGGGAGTGGGCGATGTGGTGGGACAAAACCATCAACCGCTGGCATGCCGAGGGCCTCCCGGACAATCTGACAAGCGTCTTCGAGATCTCCCAGTACTTCGGCCTCGACCCCTACATGCAATTCTGGTTCAGCACGACCGACAACACCATCGAGGCGGCGCAGCACCATGTGAAGGGCACGCTCTCGAATATGGACGACTATCTGGGCCTCCTGCCCGCGCTCTACCCGGCGCACGATACCCAGGCGATGGGGGCATGGGCGGAGAAGCAGTCGCGTGGCGAGGCCGTCGTCTGGGCAACCCTGGAGGGCTTCTTCTGGTTCCCACGCACCCTCATGGGCTTCATGCGGCTGATGTATGCTTACTATGACCAGCCGGAGCTCATCCATCGGATGAACCAAGACCTCCTTGACTTCAACCTCCGCCTGCTCGGCGACATCACCAAGTCCTGCGTCCCGACCTTCGCCACTATCGCAGAGGACATGTCCTACAACCATGGGCCGATGATCGGGCGCGATATCTTCTACGAGTTCCTTGCGCCCTATTACCGTCAACTCATCCCGGCCCTCCGCGAGTTGGACATCATCCCAATCGTGGATACCGACGGCGAAGTGACCGAGATGGTGCCATGGCTGGAAGACGTCGGCATCATGGGCGTGCTGCCGCTGGAGCGCCAGGCAGGGGTTGACGGCCTCAGTATTCGACAGATAAGCCCGACCCTGCGGATGATCGGCCACTATGATAAGATGGTCATGCCCAGGGGAGAGCAGGCGATGAGGGCTGAGTTCGAGAGACTCGTTCCTCTCATGAAGACCGGCGGCTTCATCCCCAGCGTGGACCATCAAACCCCTCCAGGGGTGTCCCTGGAGCAATACAGGTGCTATCTGAGGCTGCTGAGCGAATATGTCAGGATTGGATGAACCTATGAAACTAATGCTTGCTTTCGTACTGATTCTGGCCGCGTGCGGCTCAGCCGAGCAGAAGCCCGGATACTGGGTTGTGACCGATGCGCAGCAATTGGTCAAGGCCGTCTCGAAGGCCACGCCGCTTGGAGGCACAATCGTCCTTAGGCCCGGCACGTACGTGATCGAGAAAACCCTCGTATTCGAGGGTATGCGCCTCCTGAACATCGAGGGCGGCGGATGGTCTACGCAGATTCACCGTAAAGGGGAAGGGGACGCAATCGTCTTCAAAGACTCTGCTTTTTGCGTAGTCAGGAACCTGCTCATCGCGGGCGACCCGAAGGCCAAGACCGGATCCGCGATCCATTACCAGGGACAATCAAGCTCCTGCACCGTTGACTTCTGCCGGCTGACCGGCTTCGCCGAAAGCGGCGTCCGATACACCGGCGACACGAAATCGCCCATGTCGTCTAATACCATTCGGGATTGCCACTTCATAGACAATCGCGGCCACCAACTCTGGAGCGTGAGCAACAACGATTTCTACATGGATGGCAACCAGTTCGGCGACGGCACGGTAGGCTCGAAGACCGGCTGCCTGCTGGATCGTTCCTCCGCGGGCACTTATTCGCGGAACTACCACTGGGGGAATGTGAACGCCTTCAAGATGCTCCGCTCGCACTTCAACCGCATCGAGAACAACCGGTTCGAGAACAGCCGCGAGACGGGGGTTATCATCGGCGAGCCGAATGGTGAGGCCTGCCAGCTTCATATATTCATCGGCAATACCATCCACACAAATACCGAGGCCGCACCAGGCAAGTTCGCCGCCATGGAGGCCTACAATGCCCACGACATCACGTTCTGCGATAATCAGGTTTTCAGTTGGAACAGCGCCGCCCTGAAGCACAAATCGAGCCTGGTGCTGGATGACAAGTGCATGCACTGGATCATCAAGGATAACATCTTCCGCCACAATGTCGGCTCAGCGCTCGTCTATTCCGAAAAAGGCGGCCATATTGTGAAGGATAACCAGATGGATGGGCAGGAGTCTCCATGAGAACGCTCAAGAACTACATCAACGGCCAGTGGGTCGAGCCGGAGAATGATGGCTGGCTCGATGTCGAGAATCCGTCCACGGAGGAAGTCATCGCCCGAGTCCCGCTGTCAACGATGAACGCTGCGAACGAGGCCATCTCTGCCGCGAAGGAGGCGTTTCCCGCGTGGGCGGCGACTCCCGTTTCACGCCGAGTCGAGCCCCTCTTCAAGCTGGCGGCGCTCATTCGCAACAATGAAGAAACCCTCGCACGAATGATCGCTGAGGAGATGGGGAAGTCGCTCCCGGATGCCAGGGCCGAGATCAAGCGCGCCCTGGAGAACACGGAGGTCGCCTGCGGGATGCCCATCCTCCAGCAGGGCGACAAGGTCATCGGCTGCGCGGAGGGCATTGACGGCGAAGTCATCCGTGTGCCGCTCGGGGTCTTCGCCATGATCGCCCCGTTCAACTTCCCCGCCATGGTGCCGTTCTGGTTCATCCCCTACGCCCTCGCTACCGGCAACACCTACGTCTGCAAGCCCTCGGAGCAAGTCCCCTGCACCATGCAGTTGCTCACCGAGTTCATCGCCGAGTGCGGATTCCCGCCGGGCGTGTTCAACCTGGTGAATGGAGATCGGACAGTCGGCGAGGCGTTCCTGGAGAATCCCGACATTGCCGGCGTTTCGGTGGTCGGCTCGACCAAAACCAGCCGGATCGTGGCGGTTCGATGCGCTCAGACGAACAAGCGGTTTCAGGCTATGGGCAGCGCAAAGAACCACCTGGTCGTGATGCCCGATGCGCAGATTGACAAAGCCGTCGCGAACATGATCACCTCCTGCTACGGGTGCGCGGGCCAGCGGTGCATGGCGTCATCGGCGATCATTGGGGTGGGGGATGAGACCTACCGCGAGGTCTGCGCGCGGTTCATCGAGGAGTCGCGCAAGGTCATAGTCGGCAATCCGCTCGATCCCGAACTTGCCGACGAGCCGATGGTCATGGGCCCGGTGATCTCCGCAAAGGCCAAAGCCTTCATCATGGACATGATCGAGCAGGGGATTCGCGAGGGCGCGACCTTGGCCCTCGATGGACGCGGCTTCGTAAGCGAGACGGGGCACTTCATCGGCCCGACTGTCTTCACGGACGTGAAGCCGGGGATGGCGATCCACTCGACTGAGATCTTCGGGCCGGTGACGGTGATCATGAAGGCAGAGAGCATAGACGAAGCAATCAGCATCATCAACGAGCACCAGTACGGCAATGGCGCGTCCATCTACACCCAGAGCGGCCACCATGCAAGGAAGTTCAAGCTGGAGGCGCGGGCAGGGATGATCGGGGTGAATGTAGGAATCCCCGCGCCGGTGGCCTATCTCCCATTCGGCGGCATGAAGGCCAGCCTGTTCGCCGACATCAAGGCCCAGGGCAAGGCGGTCGTCCGCTTCTTCACCGACGAGAAGATCGTCACCGAGCGCTTCTGGCCCGAGTGACGCTAGTATGCCCAAACTCCTTCGGTCTCCTGAGGCCCGTTAATGCCGAGGCATCCTCGTTTCTGCGCTCGTACGTGCCGATTCTGCCCTCTGCTGCATTAATGCATATCGGTGTCACGGGCTTCATCCGATATCGTTTTCTGGCGCTTGAGATAGTCCATCAGATGCTTTGGAACCAACAGACCATTGGGTCCTGGCACCAGGAAGATCAACTCTTTGACGATGCCGCATGTAGATACGTAAGCCCTATGTGCATCTTGCTCTGAACGGTTCAGCGGTTTGGTGAGGAAGTGCAGATACCTTCTTCGAATCTTCCGAACACTCTCAGCGTTTTCATACCCAGGCTGCGATATGATCCCGAGTTCCAGAAGCTTCTTGAGTCGTTTTTCCTGCCCCCAGGTCTCGAACTCCTGTGTTCGGAAAAGCTTCATTCCCTTGGGACTAAGGCGACTTCTCTTGAGCAGACCAGCGATCAAGTCGTACGTGAACACGGTGGCCATTTCGCAAACCGTGCCGCACAAGGCGATGCAAGCCAGGAAATCACCCAAGCCAAACGCCTGTTTGGCTGATCTCAAAGGCCATACTATCTTGTCTAGAGTTCTTGCTTCGGCAGGAACAAAAGGAATGCTCAACTCTGGAGTGGCTAGACGCAAACACCTAGTACGGACGCGGCTCAATGCATCTGGTTTGTAATCACGGGAAAGGTCTCTGATCAGCCCTCCAACGTCAGTCTCTTCGTCAGGTTCCTCAATCGAGCCCAGAGAAAGTGGGTTAATCCATACTTTAGCACGACTGACCATATCAGTATCTCCCCAGTACCTTTGCCAAATCGGTTATCCTCCTGAAGTCCTCCAGGCTCACGGACGAGGGGACGGAGTGGTCGGATGAGAAGATGTAGCCGCCGGACTCCTTGAGGATCGGGACGACGCGCCTCATCTCGGCCTCGATCGCTTCCGGATCATGCCCTACTGTTTGCCTGAATACAGGCTTAAGGCTGCCCTAAGCTGCTCTGAGTAGTTATAGAGATCATTGAGGTCGTTGATGCTGTATCTTTGCTCCTCCTTGTTCTCATCTAAGAGGCTCAGGTATTTCTCCGAGGAACTGAACCATAGCCGGCAAATGGGTTTGCGATTGGTATTATCAAGTAGGATAGAGCAACAGGCGACACCATCCCGCCTGAAAACCCTCTTTACATCCACGACTTCGCGCAGGATTGACTTTACGACATAGTAAGCCTCAACCTCTTCAGGCGTGGTAACGATTCTCGTATCCGTGGGAGCGTCAGCAGGCTCATCCACCTCGGATTCTGCTTCCCCACCTGCTTTGTGATCAGGCGCGGCCTCCTCCTGAAGTGCCGACTTAAGACGCTCACTAATCCGGTCGCTAATAAACAGATGGAGAGCACGCTTCGTTATTTCGGCGAATTGCTGCTTAACTGGCTGGGTCATCCGTCCAGGATACACATGGGAAGCGAACAGTCGAACAAAATCGTCAGACGGATTGGCTATCTGCTCTGCCATCATTCTCTTTATCTCTCTGGTGTATTTGAGTTCGCTGGCAGTTGCTAGTATCTGATCAGTATCATACGCAGTCTTGGTAAACTTCTTCAATTCCTCAACCAGCTGCTCTTTGATCTCTAACAAGTTGAACTCGAAAAATGGCTTCGCATCCATTCTGTTCCTTTCATCCAAGTCCGTAAAGAACCGATACACCATGCCGTTCGTTAGTATGGCGAATTTAGCCTCAGTAACGGTAAAGTATCGGAATAGTTGGGAAGCGTGTTCTTTGTCGAGGTCGCAATCTTGGCACTTGCATTCAATCAAGATAATGGGTTTGCCATCCTTAAAGATTGCGTAGTCTACCTTTTCGCCCTTCTTTGTGCCAACGTCAGCGGTAAACTCCGGAATCACCTCAGTTGGGTCAGACACATCGTATCCTAGGGCGGCAATAAAGGGCAAAACAAGGGCGTTCTTGGTCGCTTCCTCTGTCTGTATGAACTCAATCTTCTTAGGTATGCTAGCAGACAAAGCCGCGATTTTGTCTATGAAATCCATTGCTCGCCTCCCTTGTTATGCACGACTGTACGGTGAGGTGCAATCTCTCCTCGCCGTAGACATAGTGGCTATCTTCAACGCCCTATTATACACCAGGCGCTGACAATGTGCAAGTTGCGAGTGATGGGCAGGTGTACCCTGCCTACCCCGTCTATGGCTGTTGGTACCTCCCCAACTCCTTCGCCAGATCAGTTATCCGCCTGAAGTCTTCCAGGCTGACGGATGAGGGGACGGAGTGGTCGGAGGAGAAGATGCAGCCGCCGGATTTCTTGAGGATCGGGACGACGCGCTTTACGTCTCTACCAGCAACCGCGACGGCCGGGGGTCTGTCCACACCGGCGACGACCGCATCCTCCGCATCAGCCCAGGGACCTGACAGGGATAGACAGGATGAATGGGAATGGTTCATGGTTAATGGTTGCGAAAGCAGTCACTAACCATCCAACCATCAACCATTTTTCCGTCCCCCCATCTCCCCGTCCCTCCTCCCCCCATCGCAATCGCTGTCTGGAGTCGCCTCCTAAGAAGTTGGACGTTCGAAGTTCCCTCCTGATCACTGATTCCTGACCGCCGATTACGGCCATACCTCGTCCGCACCGATATCCACGATGCCGTTGATCCTGCCTTCCAGGTCTATGTCGAGATTCGGCATGTCAGGTGCATTGTTCCAACCGTGTTCCAAGCAGGGTGATCCAGGGGTGATGTGGTAATCCGCTCCACCGTCCTGGAACAACGGATCCACAGAGATATCGCCGACTCCCGGCTGCAGCCCTGTGTAATCGCCGTTGTCGTTTCCGAACACGCAGTTGTTTCTCAGTGTCGGGTAGCTTGTTCCGTCGGCGTACAGGCCGGAGTAGTTTAAGGCCACGATGTTGTTCGATATCGCCGGCGAGGAGTTCATACATGCAATTCCTGCCCCTTCGCCTCCACTCATAGCCACGTCGTTCCCGGAGAATGTATTGTTTGTTATATTGCCGGACGACGAGGCACAGCACAATCCGCCTCCATAATAATCTGCCGTATTCCTCCAAAAAACGTTGCTGCCTATTCTAGCAGGGCAGGCTACGCACTCAACTCCACCGCCCGTCCATGCGAAGTTATCGCCTATATAGTTGCAGGTGATAGTAGGGAAACCCGACACGCAATAGATGCCGCCGCCGGAGCAGTTACCGTCAATATCAGCTATGTTAGACGTTATTTCGTTCATTGTTATATATACTTCCGTGCCTGCAGTATGGATGCCCGCTCCTGTGTTCCCTCCGTTGTAAGAGATGACATTATCTGCAATCGTGGCGTTGCCGCCGCTTATGCAGATACCACCTCCAGTGCCGCCATAGTGTTCAATGACCTGGGCATTGTTTCCGGTTATCTCGTTGTGCGAGATAGTCGGCCCGTAATCATCTGAGGAGTTATGGACATAGATTCCTCCGCCCCACCAGGCGGTATTCGCTTCGATCCTGTTGTGCGAGATCATCGGGGATGCGTTTTCGGCGTAAATTCCGCCGCCGCAGTGTGGATCGGCGCCCGAGCTTCCATAGCCGTTCCTGATAGTGAAGCCGTCTACGCTGGTTATCCCGCTCGGGCTCGGCGCTATGGTGACCACCGTTCCCTGGTTGCTGCCGTCGAGGATGGTGATGTAGGTATATATATCTTTATCGTCGCCGTTCCCGGTGTAACCGCCATAGAGTCCCACGCCGGACGGCACGGTTACGCGTTCCACATAATTGCCGGCGTTCGGATCGGACTGCCGCATAGCGTCGGTGGCTCCAGCTACCCATACCTCACCGCCGGATACAGCCTCAGCCAGGCCTTCGGCGACGGTGTGGTACGCTGTTTCCCAGGTCTTGCCATCGAATACCGGCCCCGGGGAGTTCCACTTGACATGAATGATCTGCGAAACGATCAGATTGCCTTCTCCGGTTGAAGGATTGTACAAGTCATCGCCCGCAAATTGAACAAGCATATGCTTTGTGCCTGTCCCCAGGCTCTGCGGGATTGTGTAGGGCAATGTCGCCACGCCCGACTCGTTCGTCGGCGCAGAGCCTGCCTGGGTACCTTCGATGTTGAAGATCAGCGTTTTACCGCTCAGCGGAGCACCGTCCCATACTCGCGTAATGGTAGCAGTCAGGTTCACGGTTTCGCCGATCTGGCCGCTTACATTAGGTACGAATATGCTGGTATCAGCCTTGAGCACCGTGAGCACGGCTGTGTCTGTAGCGCTGTCATACTCGGCGTCGCCCGCGAACTCCACCGTAATCGTCTTATCGCCGGTCCCCAGTGCCTCCGGGATGACATAATCGAGTATAGCCTCTCCGGTCTCGTCAACGGTCGGGGAGCCGACTACATTCCCCTCCAGCTTGAATACCACCGTCTTGCCTGTGAGTGGGGCATTATCCGATGCCCTTCTCAGGCTTGCGACCATCGTTACCATATTGCCCACATATCCCACGGCATCTGACGCGATCAATATGACGGGGGCATAGGAGATATTGCAGGTGTATGCCCCGGTTCTCAGGTTATCGCCGTGGAAAGTAGCCCACGGGAAGTCCTGGCACGGGTCGGAACCCATGACACCTGTGATCTCCCATCTATAAATTCCGCCTGTATCCGAAGCGGCCACTATATCCCAATTGCCATCATTGTCCATATTTCCGACGGCGGCCGTGCTTCTGATCGGGCCGGCGGTAGCTTTCGGCCATCCGTACACAGGTAGACCGTTGCTGTTGTAGGCATACAGCTTGCCATCATAACAGCCGACCAGCACCTCGAGGGAGTCGTCTCCGTCAATATCTGCAAGTATAGGCGACGACTGACGGAGGGTGTAATCATACGGTGTTTCCGTTCCCGTGTCCGCTACCTGCCAGCCCGGAGTCTGAATCCCTGAGGCCGTGAAGGAGTAAACTTTCCCGTCCGACCCGGCGGCGACGATGTCCAGGGTGCCGTCGCCATTCAGGTCTCCGACCGCCGGCGATGTGACCATATGGCACCCCAGTGTCACGGGCCAACCTGCCATGGTCGCCCCATCTCCATCTATTGCCAGTATCCTTGACTGGACACCGGTCCATTCTTCGACGGCCAGGACTATCTCGAGTTTGTTATCGCCGTCGAGGTCTGCCAGCGCCGGACTGCCAAAGATGTACCCGCCCAATTGTATTCCCGGCCAGCCGGGCCATCCGTCTATCAGGCTGCCGTCGGCATTCCATGCGAAGACGAATCCCATGCCGTCGCAGCCGAGGATTTCGGGAGCGTGATCCCCATCCATATCGCCAAGCGCGGGAGTGGCGAACACGAGATCTATCATGCTGCCGTTGAAGCCCTCGAGCGGCGTTCCGTCATGATTGTAAACGAAAACGGCCATACCCTCTGAACCGATGACTATCTCCGGCAGGCTATCTCCATCAACATCACCAACCGCCGGTGAACTGTTTGGGAAGACGGTATTGTTACCCCCGACAGGCCAACCGCTGACCGGTGTTCCGTCCGCGTTGAAGACATACAGCTTGCCGCCGTATTCACTATTCCTAGTTCCGACAACTATTTCGGGTTGGCTGTCGCTGTCGATATCTGCGATTGCAGGAGCATCAAGGATCGGATTATCTAGTGTCTGCGGCCATCCTGTCAGCTCAGTGCCGTCGGCCTTATACACATGGAGCTTGCCCATCTCGGTGCCGACCACCGCTTCATCCATTCCATCGCCGTCGAGGTCTGCCACCGCCGGACTGGTCTTTGCAATAATTCCGCCGCTGACATACTCATAGGCTCCTATGTCGCAGGCCGCCCAATCATCGTTGTTGCCGTCATAGGGCCGAATATTGCCATCCTTATCCTTATCCGGAGCGTCGGCGCTCGCCCCTTTGTCAATGCACGGAGAGTCGCTCACCAGGTGGAAGTCGTTGCTTCCCACGAACAGCGGATCCTGGGAGATGTCACCCGGGCCCGGAGTAAGTCCGTAGTAGTCGTCGGCAGTGTTCCCATAAACGTTGTTGCAGCTTAGGGATGGCATAGCGACAGTGCCCTTGACAATGCCGGAAGAACCGAACGTTACGATATTGTTGGTTATCTTTGCGGAACCGCTCCTGCAGTAGATACCGCCGCCACCGCGAGTCTTTGGCGTGTTTTGATTGATGGTATTGTTGGCAATCGTAGGACTCGATGCTTCGCAGTAGATACCGCCGCCGTATTCGGTAGCGGCGTTCCCGGAGATCGTGTTGTTGGTGATCCTGGGCGAAGCGTTGTAGCAGAAGATTGCAGCCCCGTTACGTGTTGTGGTGTTGCCGGTTATGCTGTTATTCGAGATGATCGGCGATCCCTGGTTGCATACTATGCCGCCTCCATTGCTGGTGTTACTACCGTTACGAATGGTAAATCCATCGATCCCACTCACAAAGTAGCCTGCTTGCACGGTGACAACGGCTCCCTTTTGCTCACCATCCAGGATTGTGACGTTGGTTGTCCAGTCGCGATTATCGGTTCCATCGAAACCGCCGTACAGGTACACGAGAGGTGGAATGGTGATACGCTCCCTGTAGGTGCCGGCTTCCGGATCAGTCGACCCGGCAACCCAGACTTCGCCGCCTGTTGCCGCGACTGCGTTTATTGCAGCCTTGATAGTCCGTTTTGCGAGCGCCCAGGTAGAGCCATCATTGGCATCGTCACCACTGGTGCTCACCCGCACCACTTTGTGGCTGATGGCCGGAATGCCGCCGTTCGATTCGTCTGCGCCGATATCCACCACCAGGGTGCCGTTTCCATCGCCGTCCTGCTTCCTAGGTTGGCCGTCAATATCCGACGCCGGAAGATCAGGAGCTTCGTTCCAACCACTGTCTATACATGGCGAACCCGGGTACAGGTGGGCTCTTCCGAATCCATCTCCCACGAGCATGGGATCTTTGTCCTGGAAGTCGCCCGGTCCGGGGGTTATCACCGAATAGTTGTACGCCGTGTTCCCATAGACGCAGTTGTTCTGAAGAACGGGTTCAATCGGATCGCTAGCGGACTTGTACAAACCTGAAGAGTTAAATGCCACGATATTGTTGGCGATGACCGCAGAAGATCGGGCCAGGAGTATTCCTGCGCCCATCTGGGCTAAGTTGCCTGTGATCGTGTTATTGAGAATTGTTATCGGCGAGTCAACCAGTATTAGCGCGCCCAATCCGTTCCCGGATATCGAATTACCGATAATTTTTGCGCTGGACTTAGTGCACCGTATACCCATATATCTGTTGCCCAAAATGTTGTTATTGGCGATCACCGGTGAAGCAGAGGAGCATTCAATACCATGCCCGCTGGTGGGCATGGTATTGTGTACGGTGAACCCATCAATTGTGCTCCAGCTGTAGCCGGTTCTCATCGTAACCAGTGCGCCGTATTGGTAGTCTCCGCTCAACACTGTGGGATTGGCTGCCCAGTTCCGGAGATTCCTGGAGGCCTCTCCGCCGGCAAATCCGCCATAGAGGTAAGCATACGGCAAGAGTGATATCCGGCCATTGTATTCACCGCTGGCGACCCATACTTCACCTCCCAACGCTGTCGCCATGTATATGGATCCCGGAATCGTGCTCTTGGCGGATGCCCATGTGAAGCCATCGTTCCCGTCGCTTCCAGTGGGGCTTACCATGACGACGGTATAGGGTCCATCAGGCCATGTGGTGTCGTCCGATTCATCCGCCCCGATATCCACCGTCCCTGCGAGGACTCGATCTTGGCCGTCCATGTCGGTGCCGGGCAGCGGGAACAGGGGATCACCCTCAAGACCGGCATTCGCACACGGTGACCCGCTCTGGATATGCAGGTTTCCGTAGCCAAGACTCGCAATGTTAGGGTCCTGAGAAATGTTGCCGTCTGTCCCGGTCGGATCCCAGGGGTATCCGGAGGCATCCTTGTAGTTGTAGCCCTCCGTATTGTAAACGCAGTTGTGCTTCAGCAGGGGTATGCTTGTGGCATCCTTGTAAATACCCGAGGAGCCTAGCGCTATGATGTTGTTGCCGATTTGAGGAGACGAACTCTCCATGCAGTAGATACCGCCGCCCTCCACAGCAATGTTTCCGATGAGGGTGTTGTTCACTAGAAGCGGGGAGGAGGAAATGCAATAGATTCCACCACCGAGCATCGCCCCGTTGTTGGCAGCGATGGTGCTGTTCTCAATCCGAACTAAGGCACTGCTGTTGCAGTAGATGCCGCCACCCGCGGAGGTAGCCGTATTGCCTACGATGCGGTCGTTGCTCAGGATTAGGGCCGAGTCATCCACGCACGCGACCGCACCGCCATAGGTCGCGTTGTTCCCCGTCACAGTGCTGTTTGCGATCAGAGGAGAGGAATGCGAGCAGAGGATACCGCCGCCGTACAGGTAGTTACCTATGTATGTTCCGAGTCCACCGCCGATCACGAAGCCGTCAATGGAGGTGTAATTAGAACAAGCCCGGATATCCACAGCACTTCCTGTCTGCACGCTAGTCGGCGGCGTATACGCCAGCACCGTGAGATTAGCTTGCCAATCTCTCGATTCCTTGGTTTCCTGGCCGTCGCTGAATCCGCCATATAAATGAGCATATGGTAGTACCTTAATCCGTTCGTGGTATGTTCCTTCCTTCGCCCAAACTTCACCGCCTGCGGCGGAAGCCGCATAGAGAGCAGTCCCGATGGTGCGCTTCGACTGCGTCCAGCTCAATCCATCGTTGGTATCGCTTCCCAGAGGGCTGACATGCAGGATTGCATAAGGTCCCTCAGGCCACTGGGTGCCGTCGAACTCGTCTGCGCCTATGTCCACCTCGGCAATCAGGTCACCGTCGCCGTCCTGCACCCTGGGCTGGCCGTCTATGTCAGTTGTGCCGTCCGCATACGCCGGATCTCCGGTATCCCGGCAAGGAGACCCAGGTTGTATGTGGATGTTGCCATACGAGCGGGAGGCCAACATCGGATCTATATTCAGCAGATCGCCCGTACCGGGCTGCACACCCTGGTAGTGTACCGGTGTGTTTTGATACATGCAGTTATGGCTGATTTCCATTTCCGGCGGCGGTCCACCGCAGCCGCCTCCTTCTACCAATCCCTCGATGCCGTTTCGCTTATTGAAGGCGACGATGTTGTTGGCGATCTTCGGGTATACCCCCGAGGTTATGACGAAATAAATGCCTCCTCCACCATCTGTCGCGGTGTTCTCTATGAAGGTGTTGCCGGTGATCCGGGCTGGGGATTCGTGTGCGTATATGCCTCCGCCGTACTGAGCATAATTCAACATGAAGACGTTGTTGTTTATGTTGATCTGAGGGCCGAGGCAGTAGATTCCACCGCCATACTTGGCAGTCGTATTGCTCATGAACGTGTTTCCGGCTACGACAGCGGAGTCATTGGTATTCAAATATACCCCGCCTCCCTCGCCGCCTTCGTAACCGCTGCTTCCGCCCACAATAACGTTGTTGCCTGCTATGATGTTGGCGAGAATAGTTGGGTTGGCACCCAGACCGCAGATAGCTCCTCCATTGTTGGCAATGTTATCTGTGATGAAGTTGTTTATGATAGTCGGTGAGGAATACCAGTAGCACATAACAGCGCCACCGTAAGTGACGCCGTACCTGTTAGTGCCGCTGCCATTCCGGATGACGAAACCGTCCACCCGCGTAGCCGGGCTTGCGTACCTGGGTGAGGTTACGACGCTGCCTTTCCTGCCGCCATCCAGGATAGTGGTATGCACCTTCCAGTCTCTCGACTCTCGGTCGGTTTCACTCCCTTCGAAGCCGCCGTACAATGCGACCCCGTCTTTCAGTAGGAGATTCTCGGTATAGGTTCCGGCGGCGACCCAGATCTCCATGCCTGATATCGCAGCATCCAGAGCGGTTTTGACTGTCTTCTTTGCTGACGCCCAAGTCATGCCGCCGTTGCTGTCATCACCGTTCGGCTTTACGTGAAGCGCGCCTACCATCAGCCGTACGCTGCACGTCGTGCTACCGAGCCCGTTAGTAACGTTGGTGAACTGCACGGACTCCTGATGCAAACCGCATGGCAGGTTGGCAGCCGCAGAGTTGATGGAGGCAGTCAGGATTGTTATTTGACCGGGCTCCAGAATGCCGTTCGTTTCAGAGAGCGATACCCACTCTTTGTTCTCTGATTTCGTGGCGGTCCAGTTGATGGCAACCTGTCCGGTGTTCTGCAATGTGTAGGTCTGGTACTCGGGATTGAAGGGGCCGCCTGTGGGGCCGCTCGAAGCGAATTCCTTTTGGGGCTCTACCAGCAGGGTGCCGTCCTGGATAATCAGGTTTACACCGCATACAGCCGGCGTCTTGCCGTTCGTGTTGTCGGTGAACGAAATGGTGGCGTGGTAGACATCAGCAGCCAGGCCTGCAGCGCCGGCATCCAGGGATGCCTCTACAATGGTCTCCTGCCCGGGATTCAACTGTCCGGCGGCAGCGCTCAAAGTAATCCAGGGTTGGCTTTTGGCAGCTACCCAATCCACCGGTACATCTCCCCTGTTGGTCAGCGTGTACGTATGGGTTTGCGGCAGGAACGGGCCTCCTACGGGGCCATGGAAATCCACAGTAGCTGTTGGACTAACAGCCAGTCCATCGCAGTAAGCGGTGAAAGCCTTAAGGGCTATGCACGTCCAATAATCTGTAACAGCCGTCCAGGAGATGCCGTCGCTGCTCTTATAGCTTTCCATTGGATCATCTAGGTTTTGTAGCCTGCCGAGAGGCGCCGGATACATATAGTCTATAGTAGTAGCTTCGACGACGACTGAGAATCGCTGCCCTTGGGTGATTGGGATAAGGTGGTCAAGCTTTATAGTACGATAGCCTGCCTCATCGAGGGTAACTTCAGCATCGGGAGTCCTGTTTGCCGGTGGATTGTTTTCATCTATGGGCATGCCGGCGGTGGGATTCGTATATACGTACACCTTGTAATGGGAACCCGGTTGATACACGTAGAAGCTCACGCCCGCCAGTTTGTCATCCGCCGTCGCAGGAAAGACGTTGGCAAACCATGCGGTTGTGCTGCCGAAACCTGTGCCGCCGCCCCATCCCCGCAAGTCATACTGATAGATATCTTTAAAGCTTGGAGCCGTTTCGGCAGTGTATACAGCAACTTGGTTGGCAAGAGCTGGACAGTAATATGATGCCCAGAAATAACCGTTGTTTCCCCAACTGCTGCCCCAGCTATTCTTGCACAAGAATGCGCCGTTGCCGGGAGGAGGATTATAGCTCACGAAGTTGCTGCGGTCATAATTATCGTCCCAACCCACTACACTGATCGCATGTCCTGACATTCCGGAACCGTAGAAGGCATCCGTATCCTCTCGGAAATAGTCTGTATCGTATGCCGGCCAGCTAAGATTGGTGTATACCACGCCGTATTTGATGATTGCTTGTTTAATATAGTTATTATCTAGGGGACTGGTGAGCGGCGGCAGGTAAATGACATCCTGCACATGCTTTATCGGAGGCAGGTTCAACGGCGGTGTCCGGCAATAATCATCATCGTATGGGTCCTCAGTTTCCAGAACGGGCCCGTTCCAGCGAGCCAGATAGGTTGTAGAAGTCTCTTTGCTGCCGCCGTTGCAGCACGTCGTCCAGTCTTTCAGGTTATTCTCGGACAGATCAAGTATCTCCCACGGCGCCAATGAGCCTTCCAGGGAGCTGTAGCATCCAAAAGCCCAGCAGCTTCCGCATACGCCCTGGCTCTTGATAGGCGTTACCCTGTCCAGATATCGAGAATCGTATGACGGCGGAAGGGTGATCATCTCCAGGCCCGCAGGCAAGGCTCCTCCAGCTGGTCTCATGTAGGAGTAGTCAATCACCGTCGGTATTGAACCAAAGGAATGAGGTTGGCTTGTTCCGGTCGGAGTAGTGGCAGTGCTCTCGGCTTGCACTGATTCCTGAAGCAGGTCTTTCTCAACCTGAGCTGCAGCCTGCTCCTCAAGGTATTTAAGGTACTCCGGATTCGGTGGGGCTTCTTTCCATTCCTGCCCTAGAGTGGGCGATTCAAGGAAAAGTAGTGTACAGGCTGCAATTACCAGAGCCGCTCTTGCTAGGAACTTCATGTTCATCCCTCTTGGATAAGTTGTGACACCATAGGAAGTGCAGGATAGAGCACGGTACAAAACACGTTTGCAAGGATGTGGCATCCGTGCCACTATAACCAATCAATAAGCAGTCTAGCGCACATCATGCTTGCTGTCAAGCATTTTTTAAATACAAAAGCAGGTGTCACCCCGAAAAGCAGCGCCGCGCCCGGATAAGAACTTTAATGTGCATCCGTCTTTTCCGGCTGCAGATCGGGCACAGTGTCCGGATGGGAGAATAAGCCGGCTTTCAAGGCATCGAAGAGAGAGGTTGTCTCGTCTTTACCGGGGCGTGAGCAGAGATAGTAGTTGTAGATCACGATACCCTTCCCACCCGCCTTTCTTGCAATGCCTATCTGCTCCAGGCTGCTTGTCACGGGATTATCCCATCCTGACTGACCTATATAGATGGGGCGGTATTTGCCCAAAGGAAGCAACTCCTCGACATTGGCGCGGAAGGCATCCTGCTCGTGGAAGAAAGACATCGGGACCGCGAAGTCAAGGATGCCTTCTTTCAGCCAGGCCTCCCAATCCTGAAGGCGGTGCCAGCGGGCTTCCCTCAGGTTCGCGTTTACGGAGGCTGAGATCTGAATCCCGGGCTTGACGGTATTCGCCTTACGGTAGACGGCTCGCACAAGATGGGTTGTTCGGGCTGTTCTCCACTCGCACCATTTAGGGTCGTCCTTGTCAGGCTTGCTTCTACTACCGGTCTCCTTGAAGAAAGCTGCAAGGCTCTTGATATTGTAACCCGCTTCCCTGCTTGGATACTCGAGCCTGTCCAGGTGAATGCCGTCCACACTGTACTTGCGGGCTATCTCTTCCACCAGGCTTGCTACGTATTCTCTCGCTTCCGGGACCCCCGGGTCGAGCCAGTATCTACCTCCGGCGATCTTGGATTCACCTTTCACATCTTTCATCAGCCAGTCGGGATGCTTCAAGTGCACCATGCCGGGGATCTCCTTGTGTTTATAATGATGGACGGTGTATATAGCCAGCCAGGCATGCACCTTCAAGCCGGCAGCGTGAGCCTTTGCAACAACATCTGCAAGGGGATCGTAATCAGGCGCAACGTCCAGCGCCGTGGGCTCGATGGAGGAGCGATAGTATGTATCACTGCGCCTCCGGACCTGCACGAACAGGGTGTTGAAGTTGTAGGCCTTGGCCTTTGCCACCATTTCGGTGGTTTCCGCGGGGCTTTTGAAGCCGGGATGCCAAGCATCTACCCATAGCCCTCTGAGCTCTTCGGCTTTGAGGCCAGTAGCGCAGGTGAGTAAAAAGAGCGCCGGCAGGATCCACATCGCTAGCTTTTTCATAGCAGCCTCCTTGCAGGGAAGTTAAAAATCCAAGTAACCAGCGGTAAACTGCAGTATGAAGGATTGTAAAGCTACTTTGGAAGGATGTCAAGTATCTTGCTTATCGGTTGTCAGCGGTCGGCCCCCGTGAGTCAGCCGTCAGCCATTAACCATAGGCCGTCTGACCATTAACCATCCAACCATCCTGCTTATCCTTGTTAATAACGTCCCAACTCCTTCGCTAGGCTGACGATCCGGCGGAAGTTGTCAAGGCTCACGCTCGATGGGACGGAGTGGTCGGAGGAAAAGATGTAGCCGCCGGATTCCTTCAGGATGGGCACGACGCGCCTCATCTCGGCCTCGATCGCCTCGGGCTGATCCCACAGGACGGCGTTGATTCCGCCGTGGAGGACGAGCTTGTCGCCGAACTGCTTCTTCAGCGCGATCGGGTCCATCCCTGCCTTGACCTCCAGCGGATTCAGGCAGTCGAGGCCGATCTCGATCAACTCCGGCACAAAGGGAGCAACATTCCCACACGAGTGGAGGCAAGCGTTGATGCCCTTTGCATGCGCCCAATCAATCGCCGACTTGTGAACCGGCTTCAGCAGCTCTCGGTAGGTCTTAAGGGAGAAGAACTGATTGAGCTTATAGCCCATATCATCCGGCCATCTCACCGAATCGAAGGTGTATCCGGCGTCCCAAACGGCATCCAGCAGGGCAATGTCCAGGTCTAGGAAGTGATTGAACATGTCTACGCACCACTCGGGATCTTCAATCAGGGCCATCAGGAGGCGCTCGGTGCCGACGGTCCATGAGTGGGTGACGTCGAACCCGAACCATAGCCCCGCCTCGACCCAGTAACCTTTCTCCCGCCAAGCCTGGTAGTTGGCCTTCAGGTGATCCCAGGCCACGCGGTCGCTGGTCGGTGTCATGCGCTCCTTCGCGTCGGCCCAGGTCTCCCGGTCTTTGATCTTGAAATCCAGGAATTCGGGGGTCGAGGCCACATGCCGCCAATTCTTGAGAGTCGCGCCCCAGGGAGTGGTCGAGATAGTGTACTCGTCGGTCTGCTCGATGACCTTCGATTCGTAGCGAGGGCTGTTGTCAACCCCTATGCCTGCCACGTGATCGAGGTCGAAGAAATCAACGAAGCTGATCCCCTCCGGCATGCCCTCGCGATGCCACCGCTCGATCGTCGCCCCCCAGGGACTGTCAATGATCGGGACTCGGTCGGCATCCCGATGCTCGAACATGCGCTTGAAACGTTCGTGTGAAGTCATGGCTGATGATTGATGGCTCATGGCTGATGAAGAACCCCCACACTTCCAAACTCCCATACTCCCATAACTTACTGGCTTGTCCATTTCTGCAGAAGTCTCAGGTCCGAGCGCCCGACCCAGCCATCCGCCTCCCAGAATGCGAGAGCAGGATCGTTCTCATCAAAGACGAATATGTTGCACTTCGGGATGCCGGTAGCCTTCAGACGGGCGATGCACTGCGCGACCAGCGTCTTACCGATGCCCCCTCGCCGGCAATCATGATCCACCGCCAGATGATGAAGATAACCCCGCCTGCCATCATGACCGCAGAGAACCGCCCCGACGAGCTTTTCGCCGTTTCGGGCGATGAAGCTCAGGCCGGGATTCCGATCCAGGTACCGAGCGATGTTTTCCCTGGTATCATCCGGATCGAGCCCGACACCCTCGCATCTCCCCCAGAGGGCGTGCACCTCGTCATAGTCATCGATCTTCATCTCAGCGATCTTCATGCCACCTCCAACCGTATTCATAACCTGTCTCATACATTGCCACCACGTTCTCGGGCGGGCCTACGGACTGGATGTTGTGGCACGGAGCCAAGATGTACCCTCCGCCCGCTCCCAGAATCCGGTAGTTATCAATGACCTCCTGCCGGACCTCCTCGACCTTCCCGAACGGGATGGTGTACTGATTGTCCACGCCTCCATGGAAGATCAGTCGGTCGCCGAAGTCCTTCTTCAGACCCCCACGGTCCATGCCGGGACAGCGCCATTGGACCGGATTGAGGATCTCGATGCCGGTCTCGATCAAGTCGGGCAGGATGGCGCGAATCGCCCCGTCCGAGTGATGGAAGACGTACGATCCATGCTGCTTCGTCAACTCCATCATGCGCTTCATCCTCGGCAGTAGGAACTCTCGAATCTGGGCAGGGGAGTACATAAGCCCCGTCTGCCCGCCGAGGTCCTCGGCCACGTAGGTGATGATCACCCGGCCGGGGATGGCCTCGAAGATTCGCAGGGTCGCCTGATAGGCCAGTTCGAAGAGCTTGTCCAGACAATAGTGAACGATCTCTGGGTTCTCGACGAGGTCCATGAACGCCTGAACCTCGCCCCGCAGGCTCTTGTAGAGCAGGAACGGCTCAGAGCCTCCGCCGCGAATCGGGCGATGCTCCTGGCCCTTGACCTCCTCAGGCAAGTGCGAATAATCCCAATGATCGGGGCTCGGCCAGTTATAGTGTGCCTCGATTTCTTGCACAGACCTATACTCCGCAAGCGGGGCGTTGGCGACCTCAGAATAAGTCCCGGTGCCATAGTCCACGGCCTGGCGCTTGATGCCGAAGATATCCTCGCCTTCTTTCGGCGGAGGGCCGACGTACCTGCCGCCGACTCCAACTGGATGGTCAATGTGAAGGCTTCGAAAAGCCTCCTCCAGGTCGCATTCAAGGTGCTTGCACAGCTTCTCGTTGGCCTCGGGGGTCGCCCAATAATCCATCGGCACGCGGTCGGGGGTCTGGCGATTCAGCACCGCCAGCCATCGTTCTCTCGAAGTCATGGATTCTTTGGGCATCGAATACCTTCCTTGCGACGAATGTGCTATCATTGTCCTGTAATCCGTTCCGCTCTGTCAATATCCATATAGGGGTTTCACGCATGATTGCTAAACTTATGCTTGCCCTTCTTGCCCTCGGGCAGGTGAAGACCGTCGAGCCCACGATCGTCAATCCGAGCGAGTGGTCGCACTATGAAGTCGTTCGGGCGATCGCTCCAGTCACCATTGACGGCCTTATCACCAAGAAAGAATGGGGGAAGGCGACTCCGATCACCCGGTTCAGCGACGTCTTCCAGCCCGAGCGCTCCATGAAGTACCCCACGGTCGCGATGATGATGTGGGATGACAAGTACCTCTACATCGCTTATGAGTGCTGGGAGGGCGACATCTATGCCACCATGACCAAGCACGACGACTTCGTATACACCGAGCAGGTGATGGAGGTCTTCATTGACCCCGAAGGGCAGGGGAGGCACTATTTCGAGATTGACCTCAGCCCTCGCAATGTCGTCATTGACCTCATGGTCATCAGCCCCTCGTTTCTCGGTCTTGCGGCAACCCAGTCGCGCTATGACGTGATTGGCCTGCTCCACGCCACCCGGGTCAAGGGCACGCTTGACAATCGCAATGACAAGGACGAGAAATGGACCGCCGAGCTTGCGATCCCCTGGTCGAACTTCATGGGGCGGGAGGTGAATGTGCCGCCGAAGGACGGGGATTCCTGGCGCATGAACATCTTCCGAACTTGCGGTCCGAAGCCTTGGCCGGATAACGACCAGTTCCTCTCATGGTCCAAGTCGCCGGGAGTCTTCCACCAGCCGAAGAATTTCGGCGTCGTGACGTTCAGGCGGTGAGCTAGGACTCGAACCAATGCAAAACCTGGCGGTTCTACTCTTTAGAAAGGGAATGTCGTTCTTCAGTGGACGTGGGCTTACAAGGTTTGGTCCCCTAAGAAGCATGCGATCACTGGCCCTCCGATTCTATCAGTCACGTCTCACTCCAAGAGTCGCCCGCGTTCAGGGGCACAAGATGTATCTGGATTCGAGGGATTCGCTCCTCCTCGCCCTTTCGGGAGTTCACGAGCCGACAGAAACACGATTGGTTAGAGATACCGTCAAGCCGGGAGATATAGTGCTGGATATCGGCGCCAATATCGGCTACTACACGCTGATCCTGGCGGAACTGGTTGGGGAGCATGGAAGGGTTTTTGCATTCGAGCCGGATCCCTCCAATTTCGCCCTCCTCAAGAGGAACGTGGAGGAAAACGGTTACTCCAATGTAGTTCTGGAGCAAAAGGCTGTCTCTCACAAGACTGGAACAATAAGGCTGCACCTGTCTCCGAATCACATGGCTGACCACAGAACATACGATTCCGGTGACGGAAGGGCATGGGTAGACCTGCAGAGCGTGCGCCTGGACGATTACTTTAACGACTATGAGGGGCGAATTGACTTCATAAAGATGGACGTTCAAGGGGCGGAGGCCGGCATCATCGAAGGAGCGCACACGCTCTTGCTTAGGAATAAGGACGTAAGGCTGATCATGGAATATGATACCGCTCTTCTAAGAGCAGCGGGTGCTGATCCCCAATCTCCGCTGAGGTTTCTGCATGAACTCGGCTTTGCATTTTACGAGATAGACGAACTCCATGCGACCATCGAGCCGGTCGCCATTGACGAGTTGTCGGCATCCTGCCAATCCGGCGTGGATATCGGAACAAACCTGCTATGCATCAGGGAGGGGTAAGCGCTTGTCTTGCCCTGTGACTGCTGATATAATCCCCTTGTGTTCAAGTTCACCCGAAACCAGCTCATTGCCGTCTATGTGATCGCCGGGATTGCGATCATTGGGATGGTTTTCCTCTTCGCGAGGGGTAAGCCGTCCAGCAGCAAGATGACGTTCACCGAGCCTCAGCAGGCCAAGAATGCCCAGGCGTCCATAGATGTTCCTCCGAAACCGGCCCGGATCTGCATCCACGTCGCCGGCAAGGTCGCGAAGCCGGGGTTGTGCAATCTGCCGCCTGGCAGCCGGGTCTCCGATGCGATCAAGGCCGCGGGTGGGCCGCTCGCAAACGCCGACATGGAGAGCATCCGGCGGTAGATCATGAATTTGATCTAACCGGCGCTTGGTTGCTATTATACCAATAGCTTCTGGGGAACTTTCCGAGTTCTCATGTTTCCAATCCGTATGGGAGGTGGACCATGCCAAGAGAGCTTTGGTGGCTCTGGATGATTGCGGCGGCAGCTTTTACCATCGGCGAGATATTTACCGCCGGGTTCTTCCTGCTGTGGTTCGGCATAGGGGCGGCTGCTGCAGGCATATTGACTCTGCTCGGGTTTGGAGCGGGGTGGCAACTGTTTGTATTCGTTGTGCTCTCTCTCCTGCTATTCGCAGCGTCCCGGAGATTCGCAGAGAAGTGGACCAAGACCCAGCCTTCGGGGGTCGGTGCGGACCGTCTAATGGGCAAGCGAGGAGTCGTGCTGGAAGAGATTGACAACCTAAGAGGTACGGGCAGCGTCAAGGTCGAGCGCGAGCAATGGAGAGCGGACAGCATGTCCGGCGAAGTCATTCCGAAGGACACGCTGGTAGAAGTAATCAAGATAGACGGTACACATCTGTTAGTCATGATTGCGAAGGAGGAGGAATAGGATGCAAGCAGTTCTGATCGTTCTGGCGATTCTGGTTTTCATCATTGCCGCCAAGGGCACGAGGATTGTCCGCCCCTGGGAGAAAGGCCTCATTGAGCGGCTGGGGAAGTATCAGCGCACGGCCGACAGCGGCCTGACCATCATCGTCCCGATGGTTGAACACATGCGGAAGGTTGACATGAGGGAGCAGGTCGTGGATGTTCCGCCCCAGGCCGTCATCACGAAGGACAACGTTGCCGTGGACGTGGATGCGGTCGTCTACTATGAGGTCACCGACCCTGTTAAAGTCACATACAACGTGGCCAACTTCTTCCTTGCGGCTACCAAGCTCGCCCAGACGAATCTGAGGAACGTCATCGGCGACCTCGCGCTGGATGAGTCGCTGACATCGAGGGAAGGCATCAATGCCAAGCTTCGCCAGATCCTCGATGACGCGACCGACAAGTGGGGTGTGAGGGTCAGCCGGGTCGAGCTTCAGAGGATCGAGCCCCCGAAGGACGTCACGGAGGCCATGCACCGTCAGATGAAAGCCGAGCGAGACAGGCGCGCCATGATCCTGGAAGCCGAGGGCTCGAAGCAGTCCGCGATTCTCCAGGCCGAGGGGCAGGCGCAGGCAGTGCGGACGGTTGCGGACGCTGAGAAGTACAAGAGAGTAACAGTCGCCCAGGGTGAGGGTGAAGCTATTCAGACGGTCTTTAACGCGATCCATGAGGGGAATCCGACCAACGACCTGATCGCCATCAAGTACCTGGATGCGCTCCCTCAGATCGCGAACGGTCAGGCGACCAAGATCTTCCTGCCACTCGAAGCAACGGCAATCATGGGAAGCATCGCCGGCATCGCTGATCTGCTGCAAGATAAGAAAGAGAAGGCATAGGGATTCCACCCACGAGGAAGCCAGGAACACAGGAGGAAAGGGTTCTTCTTGAATTCCTGGCTTCCTTCGGTCAGGGAAGGCGGACGATCTTGAAGAACATCTGGAAAGACATCTTATTGAGAGACATTTTTCCAGATGCCAGAAGGCCAACACGGTGGATACTAATGCCTTGGTGGCCGGGATCGGTAATCAGGGCCTCCGTGACAGCGCTTGCGATTGGTGTCTGGATGGCCGTGGCCCGGCCGCATACAGATGAGAACGTTATCATCCGCATAGGCGCAGAACGTCCACCAGGCATTCCTCATTCTGCTCTTCACAACGCTCTGTTCCTTGGCCACTGCTGGTCATCACTGTTGCTGGGAACTGCAGTCGGATTGGTCTGCTGGGCCATCGTGAAGATGGTGCTCGGTCGCAATGCCGATCTCTTGGCTTACCGATGGGTGCAGGGGCTGTGCAAACGTCCCACTATGGCCTACCTCGCGCTGAACGCCGCATGGTTTGTCGCGATCCAACTGCCGGCGGTTGCTGTAGGAGTGTGGGCGTATTGCCTTGGGATAGCACCGTTTGCTGCCTATATTGGGGTGTTCGTCCCTGCCGCCATAACCTATCCGGAGATGAAGGCAATCTACAACCGAATCAAGGCCGTCCTGCCGGAGTCCTAGACCGCGAACGCGATGAGTCGGCTTGGCTGCCATGCACACGCTTGCCTGTGGTCCAAGCTCCTGCTATAATCCCCCTGTGTTCAAGTTCACGCGAAACCAGGTCATTGCCGTCTGTGTGATCGCCGGGATTGCCCTTCTGGGCATGGTGTTCCACTTCATGAAGGCGAACACAGGCTCGGGCAAGGGCAAGGTCACTTTCACCGAGCCTCAGCAGGCCAAGAATGTCCAAGCGTCCATAGACGTTCCTCCGAAACCGGCCCAGATCTGCATCCACGTCGCCGGCAAGGTGAGCAAGCCCGGACTGTACAATCTTAAGCCGGGGAGCCGAGTGATGGATGCGATCAAGGCCGCTGGCGGTCAGCTCCCAAACGCCGACATGGAGAGCATCAATCTGGCGGAGGTGTTGAGCGACGGCCAGCAAATCTACATTGCCCCCAAGGGCGAGATCACTCCGCCGAAGAGGTCGGTGGTTCGAGGCGGCACTGCCCAGGCCAAAGGCCCCCACAAGTCAGCGGAGAAAGAGGGAAAGGCTGCCCTTGAGAAGCTCAAAGTGCCAGGCAAGGGGACGGTGAACATCAATTCCGCCGGCCTGGACGAGTTCCAGCGCCTGCCTGGAATCGGCCCTGCCTATGCTCAGCGAATAGTAGACTATCGGACGGAGCACGGGCGGTTCACCTCTGTTGAGCAACTTGACAATGTCACAGGCATCGGCCCTAAGACGCTGGAGAAGCTGAGGCCGTTTGTAAGCCTATAGGGCAATACTTATGGGAGTATGGGAGTGTGGGTGTTCCGGACCAAAGACCATTGACCATGGACCCTAGACCATGAATCTCTTCCGCCGACCATTGTTTCTGCTCGCCCTGGCGTATATCGCCGGGATACTCTGTGCGGCGCACGCAAATCCTAATCCGTTTGTAGGCCTCGGGATTGCCGGCGGAATACTCCTGATCGGAATCGTTCTCCCCTCGAAAGCCATCGGCCGCCCGGTTATCGGAATCCTGGCTCTCATATTCGCGGTCGGATTCGTCCAAACCGCCTTCTTCCGGCAAATTCCCCCGGGCGATGTCTCGGAGTATGCCGGGGGCGAGCGGATGGAGGTGGTGGGCAAAGTCGCCTCAGATCCCGAACTCAGCGATCGAAGCCGATTCATCATGGAGGCGAAGGCGATCAACGGGCAAGCGGCCCACGGCAGAATCGCCGTTACCCTGAGATTGCCGGAAGACGCCGGCATGATGCCAACCTACGGCCAGACCATCGTGATTCACGGCCGCCTGCAAAGACCGATGCCCGTCCGCAACCCCGGCGCTTTCGATTACGGGGAATACCTGTCTCGGAAGAGGGTCTACTGCTCCATGTATTCCGGCCTGAGTGACGCGCGCATGCTTGAGCCTGCGAAATGGAGCCTGGCATGGGCGGCGGCCAAGTTCAAGGCAGCTTTGACGTTGATGGCCGCATCACTGTTCTGCCCAGTCCAAACGAGCCTCCTGCTGGGGATACTCCTGGGCGGCTACTCCTCACTGCCGCTTGAAGTCCAGGGCGCATTCATGAGATCGGGGACCATGCACATCCTGGCGGCATCGGGCTACAACTGCGGGGTGATCATCGCTATCTTCGGCCTCCTGATGCGCAAGCTGCACACACATCGAACCGCCGCTTACCTGATCCTCATTGCGCTTGTCTGGGGATTCACGCTCGTTGCGGGGGCGAGCCCATCCATCGTGCGAGCGGCGATCATGGTCACGGTCTTTCTCGCGGGTTATCTGCTCTGGCGGGCGAATGACCTGATCAACGTTGTTCTGTTCTCGGCTCTCATCATCTTGGCTGTGAATCCTTTGAGCCTCTTTGATATCGGTTTCCAACTCTCATACGCAGCCGTCCTGTCACTGATGCTGGTCCTGCCGCTCATCGATCCCTGGGTGCGCAAACGGCTGTGGAGAAGCACCAGACCTCGCAAGCGGCTGGAGAGATGGTCATTTTGGGCCGTCGAGAGCATAGTTCTGGCGATCCTGCTTTCGGTGGCCGCCATGATCGGGACCTGGCCGATCACGGCATACTATTTCAACTACTTCTCGCTGGCATCCATCCCGGCCAATGCGCTTGTCGCATTATTGGTGGTCGCATTGACCGCTGTGGGGATCGCCGTACTCGCGCTCGGTCATGTTTGGATACTCGGAAGTTTGCTCGTATTTGTGTGCAAAGGAATAATCTCGCTCATGCTTGGGATCGTCACCAGGCTGGGAGGTCTATCCTGGTCGGCGCTGTCGGTGCACTCGCCGTCTCGCGGGTTGATCATCCTATACTACCTGGCATTGCTGGGGATTCTGGAGTATTTCCATAAAAAGTATCCGCCTCTCAAGAGAAAATCTGGCGATATTTAGTCTTGCCCTGGTGGCGTTGGTGATCTGGCTTTTTGCTCTCAGGAGCACGCCGGAGACCCTGACCGCCATCTTCCTGGACGTCGGCCAGGGCGATTGCATCTTCATCCGCACGCCTTCCGGGCATACCATGCTCATAGACGGCGGCGGGAGGTCTGGCGACCCTAAGACCGACATCATCGGCCCGAGGGTCGTCGAGCCATTCCTTCGCCGGGAGGCGGTGAACAAGATTGACCTGGTAGTGCTCACTCATCCGCACGAGGACCACGTGCAGGGATTGGTCTCTGTCGTCCGGGACTTCAGGGTCGGGATGGTGCTCGACCCGGGCATCCCTCAAGGCTCGAAGGCGTATCAGGAGTTTCTCAAGACCATACAGAGACGCCATATTCCCTATAGCCGAGCAATCAGGGGTCAGGAGGTTGGCTTCGGCGACGGCGTCCATGCCCGAGTGCTCAATCCCGGGCCGAGCCATCTCGTTGGGACTGAGGACGACACGAACAACAATTCGGTCGTGCTGCGAATCACGTATGGAAAATCGGCCATCCTCCTTACCGGCGATGCGGGTGCAGAGGCCGAGAGGGACATCCTCGGCTCGGGTGAGCATCCGGCAAGCGACGTCTTGAAGGTCTGCCATCACGGGAGCGTCACCGGCACGAGCGATGAGTGGCTGGACGCCGTCAGACCGAAGATCGCCATCATCAGCGTAGGCAAGAACTCCTTCGGCCATCCGTCCAAGGAGGTTGAGGAAAGGCTTGCCGGCAGGGGCATCAAGGTCTACCAAACCGACCGGGACGGAGCGATAACGGTCAGTATCTCCGCAGCCGGCCTCTCGGTGAATACCTCACTGAAAAGCGATCAGTAGGCGGCGATCATCTCGTCCCAGTGAGTGTCGAGCGAGAAATCAATGGAGTTATACTGGCTGAGGGCCGTCCCTGGGTCTGGCAGATAGATGGAGAGGCCGTGCGCATTCTCCATTTCATCGCCTGAGTTCCGCTCGTGGATTATGACGTTATCTATCGCGGACATGACCGCCTGAGCCTTGGACTGAACCGCCGGAACTGCGACGTGATCGTTCACCAGCCTGGCGATGTCATAGAGGTCCTTGTAGTTGCTGTATACGTTGTCATCATAGTCAAAGTGCTGGGCCTGGGCCTGAGCGAGCCTGACTCCGGCCTGTGCCGTCGCCAGATTGTCCAGGATTGACTGGGCCAGTTCGTCAGTCTTGGTCACAAGCAGGTCGAGGCTGGTCAGGTTGACTGCCGAGAACTCGAACGTGCCCGCGTATCCCGTCCCGAAGTAGTCCATGTACTCGTCAACAATGCCCTCGCTGAGGGCGTATGGCGTTATCTCTGGATTCGAGGTGATCCGCGCTAACACCCGTCCATACGGCTGCCCGAGCACCGGTACATTCTCCTCCGACCCGGCCATGATGGCCGCATGGTCCTTGATGGAGTAAGCTACCTCCATCATTTGCATCAGGCACGCATCGAAGCAGACAATATCAAAGTTCGCGTCGGGGCACATCTCCAGGGCTTGTCGGAGGGCCGCCAGGCTCATTTCAGAGTTGCTGGTAACGTCAATGTTGATCGAGCGAACCTCTCTGGGGAACTTGCCGGTCAGGGTCTTACTTCGCCATCCGCGGCCATGATCCCACATCACGAGCATGTAATGGTCGGCCGGGTATTTGTCCATGCCCCATTGGATGAAACCGGCCAGCGTCTCAGGCGCAGCCATATCCACCTCGCCGAGGTCCTGAACAAGCTGAGAGTTTATGATGGCTGCGTCTGCATCCTTGGTCACGTAATACCGGCGAGTGGTTGTCCAGTTGCCGTTGCTGTCGTCATATCCTGGGGTTCGGTCGAGTTGGACGACCACCTTGACCTTCGAGTCGGAGCCGATGGACTCCATCTCGTTCATGTCCATGATGGCGTATTCTTCCAGATTGTTATCCGCGGCCATGTAAGCAAGCACGGTCCACTGTGCATATCCCACCGGGATAGGGATGGACGCGCTCTTGGTTGATGCCACCTCGGTCGCCGTGATGTTCGACTTGCCGGGGATGAGTCCCACCACCAGGCCCGTGGCGTCCACGCTCGCGACCGTCGTCTTCGAGGAGGTCCAGTGAATGGCGCCCACTGGAACCAGGACCACCTGATCATCGGTGTCGTAAGCAGTTGCGGTCAGTTGGATAGTTTCGCTGACGGCGATCTCAGCAGTGCCGGGATTCATCATCACGCGGTCCACGCCTGTGATTAGAGTGGTCAGGGTGATGGAAGAGTCTCCTCCGCCGGTGAGGGTCATAGGGAATGATGCCTGCCCTGTGGCGGTTCCCCCACCGCCTGCCATGGGATAGACCGTCACACTGGCGGTTGCAGCTCCGGGGGGAAGTCGGTCGAAGTGGACCGTTGTCTGCACTTCGTTCTGATAGCGATCAACCGTCTGCGTGGCAATCTGGCTGCCGCCCTGCATGAGGACGATCTTCGCGCTGTCGGCAAGCGGGTCTGATTTGGAGCTTGACCACGCGACGGTAAAGGATGCGCTGCTGAATGTACCCGCAAGGTCGGAGCCCTTTCCGCCGCATCCGGCGAGTGCCACCGCCAATGCGAGTAGGGACAAAGCTGTCAAACTGCGGATATGTGCTGTCATTGCTTGCCGGACAACTCTCGATGTTATGTATACCAAAGGAGAGTATACCATCCGGGCAGGCATTCGTCAATGGACAAGGCGTAACTCGTAACAAGTAATCCGTAAGCATGTCCGGTTACGCATTACTTGTTACTTATTACCGGTGCGCAAGGATTACCCGCGCCCGGGGTGTAACATTAACTATCACTGGGCTTTGCGTCCCAAACCAATCAATGGGGAGAGGTGGAAATGAGTAACGAGAAACTGGCAGTGGAGGGCGGCACGCCCGTCCGAACCGACCCGCTGCCGACTGTAAGCAATAAATCGGGAAGGGATTTCGGCAAGGAAGAGCTGGCGAATCTGACCGAGGTCATCGAGTCGGGCAAGCTTTTCAGGTGGGGCGGCAAGTTCGTCCCCCAGTTCGAAGAGGAGTTCGCCAAAATGCTGGGGGTGAAGCATGCGACTGCCTCCACATCGGGGACTTCGGCGCTCCACATCGCAGTGGCGGCGGTCAATCCCGATCCCGGCGACGAGATCATCACCGCGCCAATCACGGACATGGGAACGCTCATCGGCATACTTTTCCAGAATGCGATCCCGGTCTTTGCCGACCTCGATCCGAAGACATATACCATGCTCCCCGAGAGCATCGAGGCGCAGATAACCCCCAAGACCAGGGCAATCATCGTCGTTCATCTTTTCGGGCAGGCGTGCGACATGGACCCCATCATGGAGATCGCCCGCAAGCACAACCTGAAGGTCATCGAGGACTGCGCCCAGGCCTACTTCGCGGAGTACAAGGGCAAAGTGGTGGGGACGATAGGGGACATGGGATGCTTCAGCATGCAGCAGTCGAAGCACATGTCCAGTGGCGATGGCGGGATCACGGTCACCAATGATGATGTCCTCGGCCGGCGGGCGATGCTCTTCATGGACAAGGGCTGGCCTCGCGAGCCGGGAGCGAGGGACTATCCCTTCCTGGGCATCAATTACCGCATGAACGAGCTTACCGGTGCGGTGGCGTGCGCTCAGATCAAGAAGGTGAAGGGCATCGTCGAGCGCCGAAGGAAGATCGCCGATGCCATCACCAAGGGGATCGCGAGCGCGCCCGGGGTCAACCCGCCGTTCGTCCGCGAGGGCAACAAGCACTCGTGGTGGCTTTACCCGATCATGATTGACCGGAAGGTCCTGGGGATCACGCCGCAGGAGTTCGCCAAGGCCCTCAGCGCCGAGGGAATAGGCGCGAGCGTGGGGTACATTGGCAAGCCGATCTACATGTCGCCGATCTTCCTCGATGCGAATACCTACGGCACGCTCGGCTGCCCGTTCAAGTGCCCGCATGCCAATCCGCGGGAGTACAAGGCGGAGGACTGCCCGAATACCCTCAAGATCCTGGAGAACATCATCAACCTGAGCTGCAATGAGTTCTTTACCGACAAGGACGTCGCCGATTACATCAAGGCGATCAACAAGGTTGCGAGCCACTTCGCCGGGAGCGGGAAATGAGCTTCACGGTGGTCAATGCGAGCACCCAGTTCGGATTCCTGCCGTATC
>Ga0307380_10001352_pt1 | contig 36086 bp, 28 predicted proteins | sample UN3MG_FD_202239 | JGI IMG/M metagenome (GOLD analysis project Ga0307380, IMG submission 202239) | Soil microbial communities from Risofladan, Vaasa, Finland - UN-3 | ecosystem: Environmental > Terrestrial > Soil > Coastal area > Acid sulfate soil | place: Finland: Risofladan, Vaasa | collected...
CAATCAATGAACAAGTGATGACACTGAAAAAACGATTTCCCAGTGAAGCCGAATTCAAGAGTGCATTGACAAAGGTGAATCTCTCTGAGGTCGCCATAAAGAATCAAATTGCGCGGGGGTTGGCTATTGAACAACTCATTGGTACCTATGTGACTAAAAAGGACACGGTTTCAGACCAGGAAATCAAAGCCTTCTATGAGAGCCACCCTGGTTTATTTAAACAACCTGAGCAGGTGCGGGCCAGCCACATTTTGATCAAGGTTGACCCCCAGGCGAATGAAGTAAAGAGAGCTGAGGCACAAAAGAAAATTAAAGAGATCCAGCAGAAACTACAAAAAGGTGAAGATTTCGCCACTCTTGCCAAGGCACTCTCCGAAGGTCCCAGCAAGGCCGAAGGCGGGGATCTGGGCTACTTTAGCAGAGGGCGAATGGTAAAATCCTTTGAAGAGGCCGCTTTTGCCCTCAGACCTAATGAAGTGAGTGACATTGTCGAGACCAAATTCGGATACCACTTGATTAAAGTCATAGAGAAAAGACCTGAGACTACCACCGCTTTTGAGGACGCCAAAGACAAACTCGGACAGTATCTCAAGCAGCAAAAGGCTGAGAAAGAAGTAAGTATCTACGTTCATGAATTGAAAGAAAAAGCAAAAGTCGAGAGATTTCTGACGGAAGGCCTGTAATTACCCAACACTCATCTAATACGCATTTATTCTTTCTTTTCAGTGGTTTCTTTTTGCTGTTTGGATTTCAGTTTGGCAATGAGTTCTGCAAATGATGAGTTGGCAAGTATTTCTTCGAACTGTGCCCGGTAGTTTTTAACAAGGCTAACCCCTTCGATTGCTATGTCAACGGCAAGCCAGTTGCCCTGTTTGTTTGTAAAAAGGTAAAGTACGGGAATCTCGGCGTTATCGCTGGTGAGGATCTTTGTTGAAACGATCACATACTTACCTTTCACAGTCTCATTGAGGTAGAGGATGTTCTTTTCGGAAAAACTGCCGGCTTTTGACAAATAATCATCTATTTTTTGTAGATACGTGCGCTCAAGAAGATCACTAAAGATTTCGACAAATTCCTGTTTCTCTTCTTTTGTCCTTTTCTCCCAATGAACCCTTAATGCCCTCATGGCAAACGCCTCCTCGTCAAATCTTTCCTTTATCAATGTGAGGAGGGTGTTTTTTCTTTCATTCTCTTTACCAGGTGTTTTAAGAGACGGATTATTAAGTACATTGATGATCTTATCGAGAGTTCCCTTAAGACTATCAGTGACAGGTCCTGGAGCCGCCCAGACAAAAGAAGTCAGCGATACCATCGCTACAAGAAGCACTACTACTTGTGTGTTAATACATTTGTCCCATTTTCTTGTCATTGATTCTCCTGACTTTAGATGCATTTTGAAATATCTTTTTTACTATTTCTACCATGTTCGAAGGGTTTCAGACAATAGTAAATAATTTTATACTGGAAAACACACAAAATTCATCACTTAGGAGCTATGAGTTTTAAAAGGTTTCCAAAGCAAGATTAGTTTTGGTAATAACGCCAGGACAGACAACAGTGCAATAAACATGGCGAGTCCAGTAAACACACCAAAATAGATAGTCGGAAGGAAGTTGGATAATACCAGTATGGAAAAGCCGAATATAATCGTTATAGAGGTATTGAGGATGGCCCTTCCCACGGTTTTGTGACACAGATGGAGGGTATTGGAATAGTCGTTGTTTTTATCGAATTCCTCTCTAAATCTATAGATGTAGTGAATGCTGTTATCGATCGCTATTCCCATTGTAATAGCAGCGATCGTGATGGTCATCACATCCAGGGATATGTCCGTTAAGCCCATTATACCGAGCACAATACCTACTGCAAGCAGATTGGGAATAATGCCGATTATGGATAGAGTGATGGATCTGAACAAAACGAGTAACATGATCCCGATTCCTAACAGCACAATACCCAATGTTAAAATTTGGGACTTAAATAAGCTTTGCAACATGTTGTTGTATAAAACGAGCATTCCGGCAACCGTTGCTCTGTTCCCTGAAAGCCCAAATTTATTTATAAGATCACTCCTGATTCTTTCCAGAAGCTCTTTTCTCCTTAAATCTTCCTGTGAGTCCAAGATTCTAAGGGAGATCCGGGCTTCATTATTGTCAATGGAGACATACGGATCCACCACCTCAGATCGAATTCGATCGGGAATCTTTTTGCTCAACACCCCCAACTCAATGCCGTCAAATGGTCTTCCCTCGTAGAGCTTTTCGGCAACCCTGATAATGGAGGCAAGGGAGAGAACCTTTCCGATTTCTGGTAAGCCGGCTAAATAATCATGAACTTCTTTAATTCTCTCAACTTTAAAAGGTGTAAGCCAGTAATCTCTTGGGTCATGATCTCCGGCCCAGTCATCCTGTTCGAGGACATCCTCATCATCGGTTTCAACAAGGCTATCATTTGCTGTGCTGTTGCCCTGTTGCTCACCAAAGTTGAGCATAATGTCGAGCGGGAATGTGCCGCCAAGCTTATCATCTATTAATTTCATTCCCTGATATATTTCAGTTTTCTTGCTGAAGTAATTTATGAAACTATTTTCCACCCTTAGCTTACTGATGCCGATTAAGCTTATGACGGCAAGGACGATCGACACGATGATTACCTTTCCCCCGTGGAGTTTCGCAATTGAGGCGAGTCGAGAGGTGATGAAAGATTGTCCTCTGCGAGTAATCGAGGGACTGGATTTTTTGAGTAACAGTAAAATAGAAGGGAACAACAAAAATGAGGTGAGAAAGGTTACGCACAGACCTATGGCCATCATCCATCCGAAATCAATGACAGGTCGAATGCCGCTCAATACCAATGAGCTGAAGGCCAAGATTGTGGTTAAGGCGGCATAGAAACACGGCCACACCATTTTCTTGGCTGTGGTGTATACAATGTCGATCTGACGCTCTGAGGCCATATCGTTACAAAGCTGCCGGTAGCGAACAGACAGGTGTATGTTCATTGACATGGTAAGTATCAGCATCAAGGAGATGAAATTTGAGGATATGACAGTCACTTTCCAGTTTAAAAAACCGAGCACCCCAATCATGACGAGAACCGCATAAAAGCAGCTCAGCAGCGGCAGGATTACCCATCGTATTTCGCGGAACAGAATGGCGAGGGTTGCGACTATGAAGATGAACACACCAAAGCCGAATACCACCAGATCGCTTTTGATGAATGTGATCATGTCATCGGCGACCATTGGGACACCACCAAGATTTATTTCAGCGTATTTCTTATAGGGGCGCAGAATCGATCGAATCCTCTCAATGTCCTGATGCCGATCTCTATTATACTTGGCATTGTAATCCTCATACTCAGCCATATAGTGTGCTAATTGAGATTGCTCGTTTTCACTGAGTGTTTCTGCCCTCTTTTTTGCCAGAAGCTGAGTCCTTTTTTCAGCAAGCTCCGAGAAATAAGGGTCGTGTTTCATGTACACGACCAAGGCGGTGGTTTGGCCGTCGCTGCTCAAAATCAACTCGTTATAAATCGGGCTTTCCAGTATCTCCTTTTTTGCCTTTTGGATGTCAACACCGGGATCTTCCAGGCTCTTGATGGTTTCCTCTGTCATTTTTGAGAGCTCTACGCCGGAAGCACCTAAAAGCGGAATATCAAGGAGGGTTGTTACCGAATCAACCCTCTCTAATGGCTTTAATTCTTCCCGTAACTTTTTTAAAATCTCTAATGATCCCTCGGAGAATAAATCCTCATAGGGAGTAAACGTTATCATGAAGAATTCCTTGATTGTGTAACGGGAATTAATCTCACGTAATATCTTTAAGTCTTTATCATCTTCGAGAAGGAGGGTGTCGGGAGAGGCATCGAGTTTAAAGTCCTTTGCGTGATATGAAAAAAACGCAAGTAGCGATAAAAGTATGATCAGTACAACTTTGGGGCGCCCTAAAACGATTCTGTTATAGAGCTTTGAAAAACCATTCATCATGTTTGATTGATTTTCTGATTTAATCCGCCAAAGGCGGATAAGGGTTAATTCCCCGCAGCTTGCTGCGAGGTAGTTCATTGTAACTTAGGGAATTTATTTTCTCGTATCAGATTAAAGAATTTAGTGCTTGAGCCTTTCAATGGGGTAATACTCTCCTGTTTGGCCCTTTGATAGGAGCTCGATTCTGGCGAAAAAGTATAAGGTAAAGGCATTTGCGTGTCAACAGAAAAGGCACAACAAAAAGATATACATGCTCCGCGTGCCCCCCATTAATTTGACAAGAAGTTTTCAACAAGCCTAATATACGTGTGTTTTGAGCTTGACACAAAACCATCAATTCCCTATCCTTCTTGCTACAAAAAAGAAACAGAAAGATGCTAAAAGGGACAGAAAATCAATTGAAACATTTACTATTTATCCTCCTGCTTCTTGCCTTTTCTTTAGTTGGGTGTGCCCATAGAAACGGTGCCATTCCTTGCCCCACCCCACTAGATACAGCATATCATTATAACCAGGAAACAACCGTATTCGCATTAAACCAGACCACATCGAAACACAGCGAGATTAAAGAGGATTCTTCTGGCGATAGCCTGGAGTTTTTTGGCGAAGATACCAAAGAAGAGGTGGTAAAGGTGGCAGACCCTCTATCCCCTTGGAACCGGGCCATGTTCCACTTCAATGACAAGCTCTACTTCTGGCTCCTAAAGCCCCTTTCAAGGGGATACAGGGCTGTGATACCCACGCCTGTCAGGAGTGGTGTAAAAAATTTCTTCCGTAACATTACCATGCCCATTCGAATGGTCAGCTGCCTCCTGCAGGGAAAGGGGCGCGCAGCCAGTGCAGAATTATCCAGGTTTCTGATAAACAGCACTGTGGGAGTCTTTGGGTTTGGAAACCCTGCCAAAAGATGGCCTGAATTGAGTCCCAGCGAGGAAGATTTAGGTCAGACCCTTGGAAGATATGGGATCGGCAATGGGTTTTATATAGTGTGGCCTGTTCTGGGCCCCTCCACCCTGCGTGACTCTGTGGGAATGGTGGGAGAGTGGTTCTTGGATCCTGTCTCATATGTGCATCCCACCGAGGCATACCTGGAAATTTGGACCCTCGATAAGGTAAACGAGACCTCATTTCGCATCGGTGATTACGAATCTCTCAAGGAAGCTGCGATCGACCCTTATGTGGCGTTTCGCAATGCCTATATACAGTATCGTAAAAAGAAGGTAGAAGAATAGAGGAAGATTGGTGAGATGTGCTATTTGGTGGTCATGGTATACACCCCATCCCAGTTAGCAGATGGTGGATTTTTTTTGAGAACAAAACATCGGTCAATATAGACTTGTGCAGCATAGAGATTGGGATCCATGGCGGTAATATTTTCAAAGATATGGATTGCGTTATCCCACTTTCTCCGTTTGTAAAACATTACCCCTTGATTGAATTGTTTAATAACTTCTTCCTGTATGCCAGGGAGATTTTTATATCCTACCAAGCTGTATATCTTTACTGGCCGCTTCTTTCCCTTGACCCTGACTGAATCCAGCTCCATACAGGTAAAGTCGTTTTTTACCCTCTCAAAGGTGAATTCACTAATTATTATATTGGTCTTGTAGCTTTTATTTACACCTTCCAGTCTGGAGCCAAGATTAACTGAGTCACCCATGGCAGTAAAATCAAACCTCTGGGCCGATCCCATATTGCCAACTATCATGGGACCAGTGTTTATACCGATACCAATGTTCATAGGATGTTTACCTTCAGCAATCCACTTTTGATTAAGATTTTTCAACTCCTCTATCATCTCAAGGGCAGCATGACACGCCTTGATGGGATGATCAGGGAAATCAAGAGGCGCACCGAATATGGCCATGATGGCGTCTCCCATATATTTATCCAGGAGGCCATCATTTTTTAAGACAATGTCTGTCATAACGGTGAGATATTCGTTTAATAGGTGCACCAGCTCTTCAGGTGTTAGTCCTTCAGCAATAGTAGTAAACCCTCTGATATCTGAAAAAAGGACTGAAAGCTCTTTTCTGTCTCCACCCAGTTTTAATTTTTCGGGATGTTTTAACATCTCATTGACCACAGATGAAGAAACATAATAGGTAAAGGCGCCCTTAATTTTTTTTCGCTCTTTTTCTTCGGTTAAATAACGATATACTGTAAGTGAGGTATAGACGAGAACAAGAACAAGAAGGGGGTAAATGATGGTGACCCAAATACCCCAATACATAAAAAGCCAGTAGCTTAGCAATATATATAGTATAAATAGCACAGAGGAAAAAAGTATTCCTTTAAGGGCACCCACTCGTCGAACAACCACCCCAGTAAATAACCCTATAATAAGGATGGCCAGTGCATCGAATATCGTAGTCCATTTGGGTTTCTTTAAGAAATTGTTGGTAATAATATTGTTTATGATGGTAGCGTGGATTTCCAGGCCTGGATATTCCCCTAAACTGGAAAAGGGGGTGCTCCGTGTATCGTAGATCGCGATGGCAGTGGCCCCTACCATTACAATTTTATCATTGAATGTGCCTTTTGGGATATTTCCCTGGATTATATCACTCAGAGAGTAATGCGGGAATGTCTTTTCAGGACCTAAGTAGTTTATGAGCATCTTGCCATCTTCGGCTGTGGGAATAAACCTCTCCCCCATCCTGATTCCTTGAAGGCCGTAATCTTTTGCCACCTCGACCATCAACTGGGGTTGGTCAAGATAATGCCAGACAGACTGGATGGAAAGGGGGGCGTAAATATCCCGGCCACATTTGAAAACAAGAGGCATCCACCGGACAAAACCATCTTTGTCAGGTACCGTATTAAAATAGCCCGAAGAATCAGCTGCCTGACTCAATATGTCAATATTGGCTTCAGGGATATAGGCAATATATTCAGCAATAAAAGGGTCTATTTGCATACCCTGCTCTTCGTACATGGTTATGGGATATTTGGAATTGTTGATCCTTTGAAGTTGCCTCTCTATATCTTTCTGTTCGATTCGGTAGTTGAGAGCGGCTTGGTTCATGTAAAAGAAATGCCCAAGAACTATTTTAGCTTGAGATCTTCTCATTGCATTGGCAAGAATGAGATCGTTGTCTGCTTTGAGTTTGCTCTCCTTAATAAATTCCTTTATTTTATTATCCTTTAACTGCAAAGTCTCAATCTTTTGTTCGAATTGGTCAATGAGTTTAAGGTTGGTATTCTCATCAGGCTCAAGAAAGCCAATATCGAATCCTACGACCTTTGCCCCATCATTCGAGAGATAGTCAATAAGCTTGGCAATCTTGGAGCGCGGCCATGGCCATCTCCCCTCTTTATTAAGACTCTTTTCATCTATAACAGCAAGAACAACAGCATCATGAGGTTTCATAGTCCCTCTGGATCTAAATCTCAGATCCAGAGTTTTGAGCTCAACGATTTCAAGAAATGATGGTTCTATAAAGATGAATACAAAAACGATCAACAATGTAAGATAGATTGTGATAGAGAAGGGATTAATCGAAAACAACAGCGTAAATCTTTTATTCATTCATTGTTCCTTATATAAGGTAGTATATTTTTAGCCGTTGTATTTATTAGAAAATAGTTTCAATTATTATTACTTACATTAGGTTAATCATATATGGTAAATAGCCATTAAAGTCAAGAAGACACGCAAGCAAGGCAAAATTTGATTGACAAATTTCTGAGGAGACTGATAAATTAATTTTATACCGGTGTCTCGGTTTATACCAATACCTCTTCTTCAAATTTTGACCAGATACCGTTTTCTTTTAAGGAGAGAACGGCTTTTTATGCAATGATATGCGTGACAGTTTAAAAAGATCCCAACCTCAGGCATTGATATTCACAGACCTCGATGGCACCCTCTTAGATGATCAAACCTATGATTTCAGCCCAGCACTACCTGCCCTGAAGATTATTCATTCACGGAAAATCCCTCTTATCTTGGTAAGCAGTAAGACCCGAGCCGAGATTGAATTTTTTAGGGAGTTATTGTCTCTTGAAAGCCCCTTTATTTCAGAAAACGGTGGGGGCATATTTTTTCCAACCTCTTTTGCATTGCCGAAAGAATATTCTTGTGAGAAGGTTGTTGGTTTTAAGGCACTCTTTATGGGTAGGCCGATTAAAGAGGTGCTCGAGAAAAGCAGGAAACTAAAGGATAATTTTAACTTCAGAGGTTTTTCGGAGATGCCTGTTCAAGAGATTGCCTTTTTGACAGGTCTCACATTAGAGGATGCTCTTCGTGCATCCAAAAGAGAGTTTGATGAACCCATAATATTACAGGACTATCTTGATAATAAGGAGATATTTTGCGAGAAAGCGGCACAGCATGGCCTTGATTGTGTTCATGGGGGGCGTTTTATTCATCTATTTCTTGGCGGAAATAAGGGTAGGGCTGTAGAGAAAGTTCTGGATATTTATAAACAACTAAAGGGGGCAACTTTTTCTATTGCCCTTGGAGACAGCCCAAATGATATATCCATGTTAAAGGCGGTGGACAGGGCTGTGTTAATGCAAGGGAGAGATGGCACACATATAAATGGTCTTACTCATCCTGATCTCATTACTTTAGAGGAAAATGGCCCTGAGGTATGGAATAGGGTGATATTGTCTATTTTAGAAGATCTTAGAAATCAAAAGCTGATGGCCGAAAGCTGAACGCTAACTGGATGCTTTTCATGATTCCGACAATAAAATGGGACAATAACTGTATCTCTATTATTGATCAGCGAAAACTCCCCGGAAAAAAAGAATGGCTTGTCTGTAGAACATTTCAGGATGTTATTACTGCAATCAGAGAAATGGCTATAAGAGGTGCTCCAGCTATTGGTGTGGCTGCGTCCATGGGTCTTGCATTAGGTTCTCAAACTATTAAGACGGAAAACTACGAAACCTTTAAGAGAAGATTTTTAGAAATGGCCCGGCAAATGAAATTAGCGAGGCCAACAGCAGCTAACCTAAGATGGGCAGTTGAGAAAATGATAAAGGTTGTGGAAATAATGAATCATAACACTGTGGAGGAGCTTAAAGAAGCCCTTAGAAAGGAATCCCAGATTATTTTAGAGAGGGATATTAAAATAAATCAAAAGATCGGTCAAAATGGCCTACAACTTATTCCAGATAACGCAACGATACTTACCCACTGCAATGCTGGAGCCTTAGCTACAGGGGGATATGGTACTGCCTTGGGCGTAATCAGGGCAGCTCATGAGGCTGGGAAAGATATCCACGTGATCGTTGATGAAACGCGGCCATTACTCCAGGGCGTTCGCCTTACAGCATTCGAACTAATAGAAGAAAATATCCCAGTCACGGTAATAGTCGATAGTGCAGCCGGTTATCTCATGCGAAAAAAGACGATAGATTTAGTAATAACTGGTGCTGACAGGATAGCCTCAAATGGAGATACGGCAAATAAGATTGGTTCCTACCAATTGGCCGTGCTCGCGAAAGAAAATACAATCCCTTTTTATATTGCCGCTCCTCTTTCAACCTTTGATCCTGATCTAAAAAACGGGGACCTGATACCTATTGAAGAAAGAGACCCAAGAGAGGTTACTTCCTTTAATGGTCATCTGCTTGGCCCGAAGGGTGTGGATGCCTTGAATCCTGCTTTTGATATAACTCCGGCCAAATACATTTCTGCCATAATAACTGAGAGGGGAATTCTCAAACCACCTTATAAAGGCAGTATTAGTGATCTGTTTGGAACAGATGTGAAATAAGGGTACTAAAAATTAATGTAAGATCGCCTACACCTCTTTTTCTAGTGAAGGTTCCTTTCCCCTGAAGCTTTGAGTTACTATAAGGTAGATACAAGCAGCTACAAGGAAGCTGGGAATGGCTCCCCCGACCTGAAGATACCTGCCAAACCAGAACATTACTGCTCCAACGACCCAGCAGCCAATTGCTGCCCAATGGATTCCCTTTGTATACCAGTAGGCACCACGAGTAAACAGCTCATCAGTCAGCAGTGTTCGCTTCTTGGTAAAAAAGTAATCTGCTAACACGATCCCGAATAGGGGGCAAAAGATAAAGCCGATATATTCTAAAAATTGCACATATGTCCCTGGGTAGCCAGCAAAGATGAGTGCGATAATAGTCCCGAGGGCGCCTCCGATAATAACCCCTTTTTTCTCTCCCAATTTTGGATAGATATTGAGGGCAGAAACCGAAGTAGAGTAGATATCCAAAAATGTGGTGGTAAAGGTAGAGAAGAGCACGATAATCATAGCAGGAACCACGAGTCCAAAGGAGACCATCACTTCCAATACCATTGATTCTGGAGTTGGCGACTTGGTGGCTAATGCAGCGCTTAATCCAATAAAGTACATCCACGAACTGATGATGAAATATCCAACCCATGTTCCCCAAAAGCTGCTGCTATCATTTTTTGCATATCGCGAGTAGTCACACACGAGTGCTAGCCATGAAATAGGCATAATTATCACGTAATCGAGCCCTACCATAAAGGGAAGATCACCCGTTGAGCGAACCTCAAGCAATTGAGAGATCCCATACTCCTTGAATACTACATAGGTCATCATAATACAGAGAATCACCAGCGCAGTTACCGCTATACGATGAAGCCATTTCCAAAATCGGTGTCCAACAAGAGCCCATAAGGTCGTTACCACACCAAGAAAAAGTATCCAGAACTTGGGGGTAAAGATTGAGGATTCTTGGGTAAAAGTGGCGGCTGTCTGACCTCCAATCCATACCATGACCGCAGTCCATCCGATGAGCTGGAAAATATTCAGTACTGCCGGTATATATGATCCGCGGACACCAAAAGCTGGCCGTGTGCTCACCATGGTAGGAATACCCTGCTGGCTTCCAATAATGCCACCCAGGGCCAGGGGAGTGTTTCCGATAATGTGGCCCAAGAGAATCACTATTAACCCCGTAATGTATCCCATGGGCACCAGAATACCCCCGGCCCATATCTCGGCCAGAGAAACAGCTGCTCCGGCCCATAGGAGGAAGAAATCGAAGCCATTCAGTGTTCTTTGGCTTCTCGGAATTGGTGTAACGCCATTCATGGTGTGCCTCCATTTAATGTTAATAACCAAACAATCAGGGCTCTCAAACCTTTATCTCCTGCGTTATCTTGAGAACCTTTTTAACTACCTCATCTGGATTTTTACCAATAACCCGCACCATGGGTTCTTTGCCTACATCCCCCCTGTCAAAGATAATATCCGGGATTTCACCTTGCTTTAGTACTTCTTGTGTGCCCCATTCCAGCGAAGAACCCTCTTGTTTTTTTATCTGTGTAGGCTCATCCGCCCTATCAAAGCCGCGGACCTGTAAACCGACATGTTTGCATGTTCGTATAATTTTTTCCGAGAATCGGATGTTCATTACCGATCGGAAATTCGGATTGTGTTTCATCAAGGTAAGGATAATGCTGGCAATGTGCCGGGAGCTGCCAAACTCTGGGCCTGAAAAAGTAGCAATAGAGTCATTTAATTTTGTGATTCGACCAGGAAAGGCAGCTACATCCTCGAATTTTTCTGCAAAAGGGAGTGCGTACCCTAAATTAGAATGAACCTCAGGAATCAGATTACCGATTTTGTTTTTTTGTAATTTTTCAAGGGCAGCCTTTAGATCCTCTAATACCTGAAAGCGTTCCTTTTCCCTTGCAATGATTGCATAAGGGTTGGTTGGACCATGTCCTTTTCCCAGAGAAAGAGAAAATCTGATGGCAGTTGTCATAAAGGATTTGGTCCTTTCAACTGCTGTTTGAACCGTGCCTCCCTTCGCAAGTTCTGTGGCAAGCGCGGATGCAAAGGTGCACCCCGTCCCATGGGTATTTTTCGTAGGGATACGAGGCGTAGGGTATTCGTAGAATGTATTTCCATCAAAAAGGAGATCTACAATTTCTCCTTTCATATGCCCTCCTTTTACCAACACATTTCTGGCTCCTAAATTATAAATATGGCGGGCTGCCTCTTTCATTGTCTTTAGATTGTTAACTTCAATGCCAGCAAGTACCGAGGCTTCAGGGAGGTTTGGAGTCACAACAAAGGCAAGGGGGATCAACAATTCGCGCAGGGCCTTTTGAGCCTCTTCTTTAAGGAGAGAATCCCCACTTTTTGCTACCATCACGGGGTCTACAATAACGCGCTTTATTTGGTATTGTTTTATTTTCGCGGCAACTAAACTGACGATTTCCAGACTCGAGAGCATGCCTGTCTTAACTGCATCTACACCAATATCTTCAACTACCGAATCAATCTGTTTTTCGATGAATTCCAGCGGCAATTCAAGGATGGCCTGAACCCCAACTGTATTTTGCGCAGTAAGCGCTGTGATTACGCTCATACCATATCCGCCCAGTACAGTGATGGTTTTTAAATCAGTTTGTATTCCTGCTCCACCTCCGGAATCTGAACCAGCAATAGTTAAAATCCTTTTCATAGCTGCCCCTCTTTTATGATGGGAAAAATTAAAAATCGTAATATTATAGGTATTTAAAAAAATTAATCCTATTTGAAGGTAATGATGCTTTTTCTTTCGTTCCACGTCTCACGGACTGGTCTTTTCAATGACTTATCTATGTGGGATTCTTGCCCCCTCCGCATTCTCTCCCACTCAATAGAGCGGGTGAGCTGCGGTTTCCCCCATAGATAAATCACGAAAAGACAGCGTCCTCCGACTCGGCCGAGCCTTTCGGCCTTGAGTCGTTCGACCTGGAGGCTCTCGACAGGCTCTACGCCGAGAGGCTCGTGGCGGGCCGCCAGTCACTTAAGAAAAGGCATCATTCCCTATTTGGCCAGCGCTTTCTTTTAAAAATCTCAATTGTTACTAAGAATCTAATAATGCAACAATTATGGTGGTAGTTTGTGTAAGTTATTTGGTTCTTGTTATGTATCTTTTTACTAGATAAACAGGTATGAAGAGCTGAAGACAGGCATTCAAAAGGAAAGAAAAGCTGTAATTGCTGGCTTAAGAATTACGGCTTCATATTTGTTTCGTAGCCGCTTTCCTACGTCGGAATTACCCGGACAGGTTCGAGGGGTCATTCCGTTCACCAAAGTAACATCCATACTAGTGAGTTCGGAAGTTCTCAGCCTATCAGCTCCCCCAGCTTTTTCTTTTATAACTTAGGTGTCACTAATCTGTCAACAGGAGTTTTTCGTATGTTACTTTTTTATTGACAAACACTTTTTCTTTTATTTATAGTTTTATACAATTTTTAGAAGGTTAAGGAAATGGCAAAAAAATCATACGTTTCATTTGATAATTATTTTGTTTATTATTTTTTTGGCTTTATCTCTGTCCGCGGACCTGATTGAATATAACAATAAAGGGATAATCAGGCCGTGGAAAGAGAAAATTTCCACGGCTTTTTTTAACTCATAGGTAAGAAAGGGTATAAAATGTCAGTTTCAAGCAAAATTAGAACTTCAATCCAAAAGGCCTCCTGGATAAGAAAGATGTTTGAGGAGGGTGCTCTCAGAAAGGAAAAATATGGCCCTGAGAATGTATTTGATTTTAGCCTGGGAAATCCAAACATCGAACCACCAGCAAAGGTTGGAGAGATTTTAAGGGAGTTGACCTCTAACACTTCACCCGGTATGCATCGATATATGCCGAATGCAGGATTTGTTAAAACACGTGAGGCGGTGGCTCATTACTTGGGAGATATCAATGACCTTTCCTTTGGCCCTGAGGATATAGTTATGACTGTAGGAGCAGCCGGGGCAATGAATGTGGTTCTGAAAACCATACTTAATCCAGGTGATGAGGTAATTATACCTGCGCCCTATTTCATGGAATATAATTTTTATATCGATAATTATGGTGGCATTGTAAAGACAGTTAATACCAATCCTGACTTTTCCCTTGATCTTTTTGCAATTGAGAGAGCTATCCATTCCAATACAAAAGCCGTATTGATAAACAACCCCAACAATCCAACAGGAAGGGTCTATAGAAAGGAGGAGCTGATCCAATTGGGTGAGCTTTTAGACCGATACAGCAAAAGACACGGGGAGCCGATCTATCTAATATCTGATGAGCCATATAGCAAAATAATCTATAATGGTTTGAAGTTTACTTCTATATTTAATGCCTACGGAGAGAGTTTTATGGTAACATCATTCTCGAAAGATATATCTCTTCCAGGAGAAAGAATTGGATATATTGCTGTCCATCCCCTTATGGCTGATAAAGATATTATTGTAGAGGGATTAGGTCTGTGCAACAGAATCCTTGGGTTTGTAAACGCCCCGGCCTTGATGCAACGGGTGATACCGTTTTTATTGGAGGATAGTGTTGATGTGGAGCTTTATCGGCAAAAGAGAGATCTCCTTTGTGCAGGTCTGGATTCCGCTGGCTACCGTTTTGCCATGCCCGAGGGGACATTTTACCTTTTTCCTGAAACCCCTATTCCAGATGATGTGGAGTTTGTCAGGTCTCTCCAAGATGAGAATATTCTCACTGTTCCGGGAGCGGGTTTTGGAGGCCCCAGGCACTTTAGAATTGCCTTTTGTGTGGAAAATGACACAATAGAAAGGGCGCTACCTGGATTTGCAAGGGTAATGAAAAAATATAGATAAGGAGGTTGGTATGTATGCAAAGGTGGTTCACCTCAGGTTTCCTCGAGAGATTGTCAATGAACCTATTGTGATGAATTTAGTCAAGAGATTTGACCTCTCATGTAATATATTAAAGGCCACCATTTATCCCAGAAAAGAAGGAATGGTAGTTATGGAGCTGAGCGGAAACCGGAAAAACTACCAATTCGGTGTTAAGTATCTGAGGAATCTCGGCATAAAGGTAGATAGTATAAGCCAGGATATAAAGAGAAATGAGCAGGAATGTTTTCATTGTGGTGCTTGCACAGCAGTTTGTCCTACCGGCGCACTTTATATTGAAAGACCGGAAATGACAGTAGCATTTGATAAAGATAAATGCAGTGCCTGCGAGCTTTGCGTAATAGCCTGTCCTGCCAAGGCGATGGAGGTCAATTTCGACAAGGGCCTCCTCGATTAATTCTTAAATACTAAGTGCTTCGATTCGCAAATACTATAACGTATTCTAATGAGTATAATCTTTGCAATTGTCTTCGACCCAGAGCGACTCGACATGAGCTCGTCGACATGTCTCAGACCGAAGGGCTCACTCGGCTCGGCTGAGCCTTTCGGCCTCGAGTCGTTCGACCTGGAGGCTCTCGACAGGCTCTAGGCCGAGGGGCTCGTCGCGGGCAGCACTTAGTCCCGAGTAAATAAATACCTCATCGAATTTATGAATCGAGGGACTGAGCCATACCCCATCTTCTTTAGGGGGATTATTTGTGTCCAGTGGAGCAAGATATTTCATTGCCCGGGTTCTCCACGTGTAAAATAAACCATAGCTTTCCCGGGATAGAGATCTGTTGAGGTCTGGCTTAAGGATAGTACCCCTTTATCTCCCTGCGTAAAGATCCCCTGTTCAACTCCATGATATATATTTCTTTGATAAACCAATACGATATCTGCTACACTCGAATCGGTTGTCCAAAAAAACTAATCCGGGTAAAGCTGTTAAGAGTTAAATGATTTTGAGAAAAAAAGCAATTGCGGTAGCTATTAGTGGCGGGATTGATAGCGCTTGTGCTGCAGCTATATTAAAGGAAGAAGGGTGGGAGGTAGTGGGCATTCATCTTGTTCTCCCTCTCCCGCTCAAGCAGAGGGAAGAGAAGTTGCGGAAAGCTTTGCTCGTTTCAGGGGAGCTCAGTATTGCCTTATATCCTTTGGATGTAGGAAATTTTTTCCAGAAGAGGGTTATTGATTATTTTATAAGCGCTTACTATTTGGGGCTCACCCCTAATCCCTGTGTTGTTTGTAATAATATGGTTAAATTTGAACGGATTATCTCCTGGATGAATGGAAAGGGGATTGATTGTATAGCTACTGGCCATTACGCGAGGGTAAGAAGGAGTTCTAATAAAAGATATATTGATCTTCTCAAGGGAAAGGATAAGCAAAAGGATCAATCATATTTTTTACACAGGTTGGGCCAGTCTCACCTGTCAAAAACACTGTTTCCCTTGGGGGATATGACAAAGGCAGAGATATACAAAGAGGCAGAAGAAAGGGGGCTATCAGCATCGATTTACCCTGAAAGCCAGGAGATTTGCTTTATACCTGACAACAATTACCGGTCATTTTTTAAGAGCCGAATTGATACAAGCACGATGTCGCGTGGAAATATTATTGATCTCGAGGGTAATGTATTGGGTGCTCACTCAGGTACCTATGCCTATACTATTGGGCAAAGACAGGGGCTCGGGATAGGCGCGAAAGAGCCTCTTTATGTATGTCAGATCAGGCCCGAAACAAATACGATTGTCGTAGGCCCGAAGGAAGCATTGTTTACCTCAACCCTCACAGCGGAGGATTTTAATTGGATAGGAATTCGACGAGGAGAAAAAACGCTTAGAGTGCAGGCCCAGATACGGTACAGGCATGAGCCTGCTGATGGTACACTCACCATCATCTCGCCCGATATTGTCCATTTTGAATTTGATACACCGCAATGGGCAATAACTCCTGGTCAGGCCTTTGTATGCTATGAAGGAGAAAAGGTCCTCGGGGGAGGATGGATACGAAAGTCAATTTAAAAAGTGTCTAAATTTTAACCCGTCGTAAGCCTGCCCGCCGGACGGCAGGCGGGTCTGGCGGGTAAAAGTGCCTAACGTGCCTAAAATTAAAACAATTTTAACTTTTAACCTTAGCTCATTTTAGCTCACGCGCTTTTGTAAAATGACAAAATTGTTTAAGATCATCACCCTCGGCTGTAAGGTAAACCAGTACGAATCGGCCTTTATTGAAGAATCATTGGTCAATAAGGGTTGCCAAATGGCCGGGCAGGATAAAAAAGCGGATTTAGTAATAATAAATGGCTGCATAGTGACAGCTACGGCAAGCTATCAGTCACGGCAAGCTATCAGAAGGGCTATAAGGGAGAACCCTCAGGCTATTATTACTGTTGTCGGGTGTTATGGACAGGTCTTCCCTGATGAATTATCTAAAATTAATGGGGTAGATTTGATCGTTGGAAATAAAGGAAAGAGCTCTCTTCCTGAGCTCTTGGTCAATGCCATTCACCATAATCCACCCCTTATTTTAATGGAGGACTTTGCAGCATCTGAGACCTTCGAACAAATTCCTGTCAAAAGTTTTTCAAAAAGAACCAGGGCTTTTTTGAAAATACAGGATGGATGCCAATCCTTTTGCACTTACTGTATTGTGCCTATGGCGCGTGGCTCCTTGAGAAGTCTTGAACCTGATAACGTTATTACCATACTTAAAGACTTAAAAAAAAATGATTATAGAGAGATTGTGCTCACAGGGATTCACCTTGGCAAATATGGCTCCGGCCTTAACAACGGCATAAATTTAACCCAGCTACTAATTGAGATTGGGAAAAATACCCCTGGGCTAAGGATAAGACTTAGTTCTCTTAAACCAACAGAGATAAAAACAGAGCTGATTGAATTGATGGTCAGCAATAATTGGCTTTGCCGTCACTTTCATATCTCTTTACAGAGCGGGGATGATTCTGTGTTAAAAAGGATGAATAGGCACTATACTGCCAGGATGTTTATCAAGTTAATAGATGATATACATCGCCTTGTCCCTGAGGTTTCTATAGGTGTAGATGTCTTGGTTGGTTTTCCTGGAGAGAGTGAGAGGTCATTCAATAATACTTTTGAGCTCTTAAAAGATCTTCCTGTAACCTATCTGCATGTGTTTCCTTACTCAAGAAGAGAGGGGACTGCTGCAGCACAATTTTCTGACCACCTCGATCACAAAGTGATCAAAGAAAGGGCATTTCTTTTAAGGTCTCTTGACAAGGAAAAGAGAAGAATTTTCCGTGATAGTTTAATGGGCCAAACCTTTTCAGTTCTCGCTGAGGGATGGGCAACAAAAGAAAGAAACCTAATTTGGGGCTTAAGTGATAATTATGTTAGATTTTACTTTCCCTCTGAAAGCCTGATTAAAAATAAAATGGTAAAGGCAAAGGCAGAAAGTGTAACAGAAAAAGGAATTATTGCTCAGCGAGTAGGATTTTAGGAGCTTCGCGCATAACCTATCCGCCTTTATACGCACAGGCGTTGGCAAGCGGGTTAGAATATTGGCCCGCCCTGTCGCGACTTTTCTGGAATACGCTTTTGTCGCTGCAATGTTTCAGGAACTGAGTTCGTGGAAATCGGGCTTTATAAGCCAGGTCTGGGCCAGGGAAGGATGGAATGCTGGAATGATGGGTTGCAAATTTCAATACACAGAATTCATTTTATTTCTAAAATTTCGAATTCCTGGACACCACCAGGGGTTTTTAACTTTATATAATCACCTTCCTCGTTACCAATAAGGGCCTTTCCCAAAGGAGAGGTGATTGAGATTTTTCCATCTTCAGGATTAGATTCATATGGTCCAACGAGTTGATATGTAACCGTTTGATTATTAACAAGATTTTTTAGCTCAACGGTTGAGCCAAAGATAATATTTTCTGCTGGCTCATTACTTATTTCAATAACCTCTGATCTGCTAATTGCCATCTCCAGCTCATTTATTTTGGCCTCTAAAAAGGACTGTCTTTCCTTGGCTGCATGATATTCAGCATTTTCATTCAAATCCCCATGAGATCTCGCCTCTTCAATCGCTTTGATATTCTTTGGCCGATCAATAGTTATAATAGTATGCAATTCCTGTCGTAATTTTTCCAATCCTTCTTTTGTAGTTGGCACTTTATCTATCATACACAGGATCCTTTCTGTAGGTGGACTCTATATCAATCATTAATGTTGATAGTCTCGTAAAAAGTCATTTTACTCGCTCATGATGCCCATTTTGGGATTCATGAAATGCTTCGCTAAATTCCAAAAACTCGGCCTAAAGGCCTCACACAGTTTGGAATTTTTAACGCTCAGCATTTTATGAATCTTTTTCCAAAAGTGGCCAAAATCGCTTGAAAAAGACTTTTTACGAGTTTGTCAATGTTCACTAAAAAAATTATCATTTTATATTTAAACCGTCAAATAGTAAATTACTGAACGAGCCCAGATTTAATTTTCTTGGTCACATCACTGTATCTATAATAACAGGGGGTATATAATTAGCCAGCGTTATCTTGCGCAGGATTTTGCTTCGACATACAACTCGAGGGTAGGTTATTGTTCCTTGCTACTGCCAGCTTTTAAACTTCCTTCTTTTCCTCGGAGGAGACACCTGTTATACGATAGAGTGGAGCCCAGTAGGCGTGATGGATACGCTTAACCCAGAGCTTGGCTTTGCGGCTGCTGGTATAAATCAACGAGTAGAGTGTTGGGACAACGACAAGGGTGAGGACTGTAGCGAGGGCAAGACCAAAAATCACAGCGCTGGCCATTGAGCTCCACCACTGGCTGGACTCGCTGACCCACGCGATTTCCATTTCATGGAAATTGTAGGCAATGCCGGTCACCATGGGTAATAGTCCCAGAATAGTTGTTATCGTGGTCAGCAAAACGGGCCGCAAACGGGTGCATCCAGCAGCGATAATGGATTCACGGAATTGCATTCCTCGTTGGTGTAGCCTGTTGGTGTAGTCAATAAGGACAATGGCGTTGTTGACTACCACCCCGGCAAGAGAAATGACCCCCACACCGGTCATAATGATGCCAAAGGGCAACTTCATGACGGAAAGCCCAAAGAATACCCCTCCCAAAGAGAGGATGACTGATGTCATGATAATGAGCGGCTGGGAGACTGAGTTGAACTGGGTGACCAGGATAAGGATGATAAGAAAGATCGCCGCAGCAAAGGCCTTGGACAGGAATGCCTGTGCTTCTTGCTGAAACTCGAACTCGCCTGTGAACCGAATCTTGTAACCAGGTGGGAGAAGAAAATTAGCCAAAAGTTTCTCTGCCTGAGCTCGGACCACTGGACCTGGGACTTTTTTCTCATCAACATTTGCCTTTACTGTGACTACTCGCTCGTGATCGATGCGGTTCACCTGGCCCAGCCCACTTGTAATCTCAAATCTGGTGACAGTGCTCAGGGGAACAAGGCCCTGTGGCGTAGGAATAAGCAGTTCGCGGAGTATGTCGGTGAGCTTGCGGTCTGACACTGGAAGCTGAACGGTGATGTCGTAGTCCTCGTCACCCTCGCGGAAGGTGGAAACTTTTATACCGTTAAAGGCAACCTTAAGTGCAAAGCCAATGATATCGGTAGAAAGCCCTAACATAGCAGCCTTTTGTCGGTCCACCTTGACCCCTACCGTGGGGGAGCCGGGAATATAATCGTCACGGATATCCTGAACAAAGGGGATCTTCTCTAGCGCACTCCGTACTTGTTGACCGATACGGCCCAGAACGTGAAAGCTATCTCCTGAGATCTCGATATTGATTGGGGCGCCTGTAGGGGGGCCTTCTTCCTGCTCGGCGATGGTAATTTGGGCTCCGGGGATGTCACTAATTCTCTTTCGAATCTCCTCCACTGTCTGGATGGATGGTTCCACTCGATCCTCAATGTCATAGAACTGAATACCGATGTGGTTTGGCGAGTTATTCTCAAAGGCAGAGCTGCCGCCGGTGACCGCTACAGTACGGGAGTAAATGTGCTTGACGTTTGCCATATCTGTTATGCCAACAACCTGCTGGCCCTGGCGCAGGGTGTGGATTTTTTTCTCAGTGTTGTTATAGTAACATTTGGATGGCTCAGCGTCTGGAGAGGCCAAGCCCCACCCAGGTCCATTGCAGATGGCCATCTCCACCTGACGGGCAATTCGATCTGAGTATTCCAGATCTGCGCCTTCTGGCGTGTCCAGGTTGAGGTAGATGCTATGTGGATCAATGTTAGGGAAAAACTCGATTGGCTTTTCAAGCCCGATCTCGTAATACCATATCATTGCCATGGCTACCACCGCCAAGAAGGCTGTAATAAGAACGGCTATTCGGTGGTTGAGTGCTCCATCGAGTAGGTGGCGATAACCCTTGAGTAAGGGGCCACGAACAGTGATAGGAGCCTCACCAGCCTGTTCTATCTCTTCTACGCTGACCTTGATCTTTGCGAAGCGGTGAGTAGGCGGCAATCGCAGGAAGATGGCAGCTAGGGCCGGGTTGATAACCATTGCGACGAATAGCGAGGAGGAAAGCGTTATAATAACTGCTTTTGGAAGATATGACATGAATTCTCCCATGATCCCAGGCCAGAAAATCAGTGGAAAGAAGGCAGCAACCGTGGTGAGCGTTGAAGCAGCAACTGGCTGTGCGACCTCGCTCGTTGCTCTTATAGCAGCCTGAATGCGAGGCACCCCCTGCTCCATGTATCGAAAGATATTTTCTACAATCACAATGGCGTTATCAACAAGCATGCCCAAAGACAGTGTCAGGGAGAAAAGAACCACCATATTCAGGGTAATGCCCAGGAAATTGAGCACCATGAAGGATATAAACATGGAAAAGGGGATGGCCAGGCTCACGAGCACTGCATTGCGAACACCCATGACGAAGAATAGCACGATAATGACCAAAATCAACCCGGTAGCAATGTTATTCTCCAGGTCCGCTACCATTATGCGTATGTCCTTGGCGTGGTCCATAAGTTTTGTCACTCTGGTCCCTGCGGGCCAGGTGGTTTTTTGCTCCTCGATTAATGTATCGATTTGCTCCGAGATGCGTATGACGTTTTCGCCTGCACGCTTTTTGACCGCGATGTTAATTGCTTCGTAGCCATTTAATCGAGAGCGACCTTCCTCGTCCTTGAAACCATCAGACACTCGTGCCACGTCCTTCAGGTAGACTGGTTGGCCGCTTTGAAGACCCACAATAAGTCCGTAGATTTCCTCCGGGCTCTGAAACTCTCCAGGAACGCGAAGCTGAAAGCGACCATCGCCCATTCGAATGGCTCCGCCGGAGACATTCTGGTTTTCCTTTTCAATGACGCTCTGGAGACTCAGTATGGAAAGACCATAGTAGGCAAGCTTATCTGGGTCTGGCTCTACTCGGATCTCCCGCTCAAGTCCGCCAGTCACCTCTGCCTCGAGAACTCCGGGAATTGATTCGATATCATCCTGAAGATCCTCGGCGATCTCTTTGAGCCTGACAAGGCCCACTGTGCCGGATAGGGAAAGAACAATGATAGGCAACTCGGAGATGTTGATTTCAATTACCTCTGGATCCTCCTCCAGGTCGGCCGGAAGCTCTTGTTTGGCCATGTCAACCTTATCTTTAGTCTTAGAGAGGACATTCTCAATATCGGTCCCGGCTACGAACTCTATGATGATCGAACTTGTACCTTCAGTGCTGGAAGACTTAATTTGCTTGACCGCCTCGAGGCCTTTGAGCTTCTTTTCTATGGGGATTGTGATAGACCGCTCGATATCCTCAGGTGCCACACCCGGGTAGTTGGTCATAATAAAAATGTAGGGTATGGTGATATCCGGAGCGGCCTCTCGGGGCAGCGAGTTGTAGGACATGAAGCCAAAAATGATAATGATCATAGCCAGAACTACAACGCTTGTCCTTTTATTGACAGCTGTAGTGGGGACTTTCATGATTTCAGGATCTCACTTGGGTTGCTGACGTTCTTGATGACCTTTACTGCTTGGCCATTATCCAAAAGACGATGACCAACCACAACGACCCTCTCCCCGGCCTTAAGGCCAGAGGTGATATGAGCCTGCCAACCAATGAGTGTGCCGAGCGTGACACGCCTCTTTTCAACACGACCCTCCTTCTCGATAAAAACAAAGCGCTCGTCTTCTTGTGTGATGATGGCGTAAAGTGGAAGGGCGACTGCATCTTCATAGACATGCTTGACCAACTCCACCCGGGCAAACATGCCAGGGAGGATGCGGCCATCTGGGTTGGGGACACTGAGCTCCAGGTCGAAGAGTCGGGACAGGGTTCGGGGCTTACGGGAGAGGAAAATTTTATTACCCTTGACTCTACGTTTGCCCAGGGCCTCGATGATTATATCAGCTTCATTCAAGTCAAAGATAGCTACTACATCGCTTTCAGGCACCCCTACGGTAACCTTGACGGTGTCTATCTCAAGGATCTGGGCTACCGGATCTCCCACACCGATGTAGTCCCCCATTTTGGCACTGATCTCATTGAGGAGGGAGGAGAGGGGAGTGGTGATACTGGTGCGGCTCAGCGCTACTGTGGCTTCATTGAGCTGGGCAGTCAAATCCTTGAGCTGGGCCTCAATCTCATCTAGTTTGGTAGGGGCGGCAATCTTCTTTTTGACCAGCGTCTTGGTTCGCTCGTGATTCAGTTTGGCCAGTTTATAGTTGGCTTCTATGCGAGCCAATCGTGTCCGATAGTCCCGGTCGTCAAGCTTCATAAGGACCTGGCCCTTTTTGACCATCTGCCCCTCTTTCACAAGGACCTCGATCACCTGGCCAGGAACCTCAGTCTTGACCCATACCTCCTCGTAGGGATCGATTTGTGCTGGAAGATTAATCTTGTCAACAAGACGACGAGGAGTAAGAGTAAGGGTGATAATTCTCACGGCGGGCACCTCTTGTTTTATGGTAGCTTTTTTTGCCTCCTCTAAATGTGCCTTTTTCTCCTTGATTCGGCTTCCCATGGTAACAATGAAGGCAACTATAAGGGCAACCATGAGCCAAGGGATTGCACTCCATACGAATCGAAGGAGTTTGATCTTTACTTTTGTACTTTTCATGCGGTTTTAAACCTCTTCTGCGTGTGGATGATGTATCCCGTTCAGGCCAAAAAAGGCGAGACGAAGCACACGTTCAGGCCGTTTTTGATCTGATAATTCTGGGTGCACGTAATCCAGATGAATGCAGAAGTCCAGAAGTCCTAAGACAAGAAATGCTACCTCGTCTGGCGATGCTTCTTTCACTTCACCCTTGGCCAGTCCCTCGAGATAGATGGTCTTTATGGCATCGGCTATGCGTCTATGATATTGCTCAAGGCCTCCATGGTCTGCCCCTTGATGTGGCCCAAAAATGAGATTATGAATAAGCTTAAATAGATTCCGATTCTCCATTAAGGTTCGATATATTATCCGATAGAGGTAAATCAGTCTGTCCAACACTGAGCCAGGTTTTTCAAGGGCTTCTGCCAGCATGTGTTCCTGTTGTCTTAATGCATAGTCCAAAATAGAGCGAAACATCCCCTCTTTACTTTTAAAATAATAGTACAGGATTGGTTTGGATACACCGGCGAGCTCTACAATTTCCCTGACTGAGGTATTGGCGTAACCTTTTTCGGAGAAAAACTTTACCCCAGCCTCTAGAAGCCTTGCCCGTGCACCTTGTTCAATGTGCTTTCTATTGTTTTCTGAGCTCACCTGGGAAGATACTCTCTATTTTCGTTTAAGAGAAACCTCTATTAGCATAGGTTAATGTGAGGTTCAATAAAATTATACCTACCGGTAAATAAATAATCATTTACAAAAAATTTTCGATATGCATTTGTGAAATGATGTACGTGGGAAATGAGCTGAGAATGGCAATCACCTTTTATAGCATCAGATCAAAAACTGAACCCTAATGGGTTCGACACTCTGAATTGCTATGGGCGACTCTTATAAATAGCACGAGAGCCATATATCAGTATTAGATACAGGCAATCGCACTGATCTCTATACGGATATCAAAAGGGAGTCTGGCCGCCTGAATGCAGGTTCTTGCAGGGGGTTCCTCTGGGAAATACCTTCTATATACCTCGTTGAACCGGCCATATTCCCTCATATTAAGCAGATATGCAGTTATCTGTAGCACCTTACTCAATGAGGAGCCAGCTTCCTCAAGGATGATGCGGATATTCTCCATGGATAATTCTGTTTCCTGCTCAATCGTCCCATGCACTACCTGGTTTGTTTGAGGATCTATTGGGCCCTGACCAGACAGGTAGATTATACCATTGTAGATGATGGCTTGGGAATAAGGGCCGCCCGGAATCGCTGCTTTATCTGTTTCAAGGGTCTTTTTTTCTGCCATTTTCATCTCCATTGCAAAAGATCACCGAACCAACTTGGTGTATAAGTGATTAAGGTTTAAGGAGTTGAATATTTTCACGGGTACATAGATAAGAATTTGTTTTTTTCAAGAAGTATCAAGGTGAGAAGCTTCTGTGTAAATCACATGAGCCTTTCAGTATGTGGTGGTTCACAATTATCCGGTTGCTCAAGGACTTGCGAGCGAGCGCTTTGTGTTTAAAGGTCTAAGAGAAGTTATTCAGACGTTTAGGATAGATTTTGGATTTACAATTCCTTAGAGCCTTGTTTAAATAAAATGGCATCCCATTTCACCATGACAAGATGCCTTTATAGGCCGATTAAAAAATATTAAAGTTTATTCACGTTCTTTGCAACAGGTCCCCGGTCACTCTCTTCAATTTCAAAACTCACCCGCTCACCTTCAGTGAGTGTTTTAAATCCGGCTGAGTTGATTGAGGAGTAGTGGACAAATAAGTCCTGACCGTCTTCTTGCTCGATAAAACCATAACCCTTTTTTTCACTAAACCACTTTACTGTTCCCTCTGACAAAGCCTTAACCTCCATTTTAAAAAAATTTTCTCTGATGGTCCCAAACTCCAGGTCGTTACTCTGGCAAAGGAAATAATCCCTCAGGGCAAAGTCGACTCCTGAATGTAACCGGGCCATTATCCTTCTTGCCTCATAATATATTGTTTTGTGAAATGTCAAGCAAAAATAGAGCTGATAAGGTTTTAGTTATTACGGTTTATAGATTTTTGTTCAGAAATCATTGAGGAATTCTCAAGTCGGTTTATTCTTTATATAATTACAACCTTTACAAGAGAGAAAAAGATTTATAATAAGTAATATCATCTTACACGATAATAAAAGCATTGGTATTTGGAGTTGATAAGGATGAAAAGAATTATAAGGATGAGGAATATGTCTGATAACCAGGCTGGTATAGTAACAAAAATAAGTGTTTCTGGAGAGATGGGAAGGAGAATCAGAGATATGGGGCTTACAAAGGGGACACCTATTAAAATTACAGGCAGGGCCCCTCTTTATGACCCGATAGCTATAAAGGTTCGTGACTATACCCTGACGTTAAGAAACAATGAGGCCGATTTTATAGAGGTTGAAGTAGATGATGGAGAAAAAGAGTGACTAAAAAATTAACAATTGCACTTGCGGGCAACCCAAATTCTGGGAAGACCACGATATTCAATAACATTACAGGTGCAAGACAGAGTGTGGGTAACTGGCCTGGGGTGACGGTAGAGAAAAAATCCGGACTGGTAAAGTATAAAGATAGAGAAATAGAGGTAGTTGATCTACCCGGTATATATTCTTTAACTGCATACTCCATAGAAGAAATAGTGGCGCGGAATTTTCTTATAAATGAAAAACCAGATGTAGTTGTTGATATTGTTGATGCCGCAAATCTTGAAAGAAACCTTTATTTAGCTGTTCAATTTTTAGAGTTGGGCGTACCTCTTATTATTGCACTTAACATGGTAGATGTCTCAGAGGCCAGGGGCATAACGATTGATGTGAAAAAGCTTTCGGAGATGCTTGAAGTTCCAGTTGTTGCAACAGTGGCCAGATCAAATAAGGGAACCAGTGAGCTTCTTGATCAGACGGTAAAATTAGCCACTGATAAGAAAGGATGGAAGCCAGCCAACCTTTGCTATGGAGGGGATATAATTACAGGGATCAATGATATCGAAAAACTTTTAGGGGAAAAAGATAGGTATAGCAATAAATACCCTCCACGATGGCTCGCTATCAAATGCCTTGAAGGGGATGGACCTATTCTCGATATGATCAAGAAGGATGAGACTATAGGCCAAGAATGTTCAAAGATATGTGAGAAAATAAACAAACATATCAAGATTACGCTGGATCAAGATGCTGAGTCACTTATCTCTGATTATAGATACGGATATATCGTTGGAATTACCAAAGAGGTTGTAAAGCGGAAAAGAGAATCGATGCTCTATCTTTCAGATAAAATAGATAGGGTACTTACCAACAGGATACTTGGTCCAATAATTATGCTTGTGGTTCTTTATGGAATCTATGAATTTACCTTTCGTGGAAGCGAGCTCCCGGTCATTTGGTTTGAAAGGTTCTTTGAGTTGCTCTCTATGATAGTGTCTTCCATTTTGCCTGAGAGTATTTTTAGATCCCTGATAGTATCCGGTGTTATCGATGGGGTCGGAAGTGTACTCAGTTTTGTCCCGCTTCTTATGTTCATGTTTTTTGCCATAGCAATCCTGGAGGAGTCAGGGTATATCGCCAGGATTGCTTATATGATGGATAGGCTCTTACGTTGGTTTGGCCTGCATGGCAGTTCTGTAATGGCTTTGATAATAAGCGGTGGTATCTCAGGCGGTTGTGCGGTACCCGGCGTAATGGCGACGAGGACTTTAAAAGGATCAAAAGAGCGGTTAGCCACCATGTTGGTCCTGCCTTTTATGAATTGCGGTGCTAAACTCCCTGTGTTTGCCATGCTGATTGCTGCCTTTTTTGCCAAAAATGAGGCTATGATAATGTTTCTTTTAACTCTCCTTAGCTGGTGTTTTGCCTTGATTGCTGCAAAGTTACTCAGGATAACCATTCTTAAAGGGGCTAAAACACCATTTGTAATGGAGCTCCCCCCCTACAGGCTCCCAACCTTTAAAGGGCTGCTTATACACACCTGGGAGAGAACATGGATGTACATTAAAAAGGCTGGCACTGTGATACTGACAATTTCGATACTTCTGTGGATTATGATGACTTTTCCCAGGCTTTCTCAAGATACAATCGATTCGTTTAATGATAGAAAAGAGACCCTTATTCAGGAATTTCTATCTATCCCTGAGGTAAATAAGATAACGCGCAGTGGCCAAGGAATTGCATCTTTTGATAAGTATTATGATCTCTACATTCAGGGTTCTGAGAAAGAAAGGGAGATAGTCAGGAAATATGATGAGGCAAAGGAGGGCATTGATACAATAGCTTTTGATGAGCAAAGGGCTGCTCTTGAGGGATCTTTTGCTGGAATCATTGGAAAGGCACTCACTACGTTAACAAATCCTCTTGGATTTGAATACAGGATAAATATTGCCCTTATTGGAGGCTTTGCAGCAAAAGAGGTGATTCTTTCCACCCTTGGAACTGCCTATTCTCTTGGAGAAGGTGTAGCTGAAGAACCTGAACCACTATCAGTAAGACTTCAAAAAGAGCCAAGCTGGAATCAATTGACAGCATTCACTCTGATTATCTTTATGATGCTCTATGTTCCCTGTTTTGTGACTGTTGTAACAATCAAAAAGGAAGGTGGTTCGCGGTGGGCGCTGTTTTCCATGCTCTATAGCCTTGTAAGTGCCTATGTAGTGGCATTAATAGTTCACCAAGCAGGTCTTTTTTTAGGGGTAGGGGTTTAGGCAATGTCAGTTGCCCGTTGTTAGTGGTAAAATGAACTGATTTTTTTGATTTTTCAACGGACAACTGACAACAATCAACGGACACTCAGTGTTTACATCTATTTCTCGAGCCTTCTTTTCACTTCGTACACATCAATATCAGATGTCAACCAGTCAGTAAGCTTTTCAGCATTTCCGCCCTCAGTACACCTGGCGATAAAGAACGAGCGCGATCCCTGCCTTTTCTTTGGTCCAAAGCTCATTTTAGGGCCAATACCCTGAAAATCTTCTATTGATTCCATGGCCTTGATGAAATTATCGACAGTCAAATCTCTTCCGCATCTTCTCAATGCCTCAACCATTGGCTCGATAAAGAGGATGCCGGCATAATAAAATATTCCCCATCTATCTTTTGGCTCCAGCCTCTTTTGGGCATCATGGTACTTTATCATTAATGGATTCTTTGATTGAAGTAGCTCACCAAAGGTTGCAAAAATTACATCTTTAAATAGACCCTTACTGATTTTATACATTAGCTGGTAATCACTCAGGGTACTTGTTGTCATCCAGAAAGGTTTAAATCCAAGTTTTGCTGCTGTACCGAGCATAATAGCCCCATGTTTTGGAAGAACCCACATAATGACTACATCAGGTTTAGCAGCCTTGAGTTTCATGCAGTGAGAACTGAGGTCTGTATCAAGTGGCTCTGCTGAGACTGTGGCAGCAAATTCCATCCCCCTTCTTTCCAGTGCTATTTGGGCACCGATAAGACCGACCTTTCCATAATCATCATTCTGGTAGAAAAAGGCTATTCTTTTTTTCCCTAACTTATCAATAGCATAATTCACCAAGAGGAATGCCTCATCGCAGTAGAGAGGATAGGTTCCGAATAGATACGGGGCCTTCTCAGGTGGATAGCACCAATGAACAGAACCAGCTGCTGGTCCTATCCAGGGGACTTTGTTTTTTTCCAAATAATCTCTCACAGCAAAACCAGTTGCCGTTCCAACGCCACAAGCAAATGCAAAGACCTTCTTGTCTTCAACCAGTTCTTTGGCAATAGCCTTTGTTTTAGGGGGTTGATAGGCGTCATCCCTTAAGTAGTATTTTATCTTCCTGCCATGAATTCCCCCTTCCTCGTTAATAAATTTGAATAAAAGCCCTGATCCCCGGGCAACCGCTCCCCAAAGAGCAGCAGGCCCTGTTTGGGGGCCCCATTGTCCGATCCTGATTTCTGTATCAGTGACTCCTCTTTCTGCAAGCGCTACAGGGATGATAGCTAAAGAAAAGACCATTACGAAAGCCATCAAAATAAACAAGTTCCCCTTTTTCATTTTCTTCCTCCTTTTGGTTATTAGATTATGTCAATTGACTGTTGTATGTTTGTTCATAACGAGATAGGCAATAAAAAAGCTTTTCCCTATCAAAATGAATTAACCAATTTTGTGGTTTCTGCAACGGACAGCAGACAACTACCAACGAATAAAATTACCCCCTTCTATACATACCTTCGATTATATTACCAAATGCCTCATTTACATATTTTCTTTTTACCTTCATTGTGGGTGTGACTTCACCATCTTCCTCGTAAAGCTTCTTGGGTAGGATGGTGAACTTCTTAATCTGCTCCACACGTGCCAGTGTATCATTTACTTTATTCACTTCCCCCTGAATCAGCTTAATGATCTCAAGGTCCTGTGTCAAATCTTTATAGGTAGAAAACTGAACTTTATGGTCCTGGGCATATTTCACCACATTATCCTCATCAATCATGATCAGAGAGGTTATAAATTTTCTCTTGTCGCCAATAATAACGGCGTCATTAATGTATGGACTGAATTTCAGCTTATTTTCTATGTACTGGGGGGTAATGTTCTTGCCTCCAGCGGTAACAATGATATCCTTTTTCCGGTCCGTGATCTTCAGATACCCATCCTCATCTATTTGACCTATGTCACCAGAATAAAGCCATCCATCTTTTAGAGCCTCTGCGGTAGACTCAGGGTCTTTGTAGTAACCCTTGAACACACTTGGGGACTTTACCAGTATCTCACCATCCTCGGCAATTTTTATCTCTGTTCCAGTCAGAGGAGGACCCACTGCTCCAAACTTTACTCGTCCAGCCCTGGATACGCAAGTGACGCCTGTGCCCTCTGTTTGGCCATAGCCCTCAATGAGGTTGACACCGATGGATTGAAAAAAATGAAGAACATCCGGTGAGATAGGAGCAGCACCGGAATAGGCAATCCGCAAACGATCAAACCCTAATCTTTCTTTGAGCTTTTTGAAGACTGCAAAGTATGCAAGCTGGTAGAGTACCTCTAGATAAAAGGGTACCTTCTTGAAATCCATCCTTAGGGAAGCCCTTTTCTTACCAATCTTGAATGCGGTGGAAAATACAAGTTTTTTAAACCAGGTGGCGTCCGACATTTTGATATAGACGGCAGAAAGATATTTTTCCCATATCCGTGGGACCGCATACCCAACTGTGGGGGATACCTCTATCATGTTGTCTGTTACCGTATCTGGGCTCTCAATGAAGTTCACAATATAGCCGTTTTTAATGTGGCCAAGAACAGAAAAGAGCTGTTCAAAAATATGGCAGAGTGGAAGGAATGACATTACCTCATCTGTATCATACATGGGGTTATCTGTGGTGATAGCTTGACCCATCCACGTCAGGTTACTATGAGTTAACATCGCTCCCTTAGGAGGACCGGTTGTACCAGAGGTATAGATAAGCATCGAAAGATCATCGGGAGTGACCTCGGCCATACGGCTCTCAAACAAATTGGAATCCTTTTCTACAATCAGACGACCGTCCTCCAAGATTTCATTGTATGTCATAACCATAGGGTCTTTGAAGTGTCTGAGACCCTCCAGATCCCATACGATAATCTTTTTCAAAAAAGGAACCTTATCCCTGAAATGGAGCCACTTATCAAGTTGTTCCTCATTTTCCACAAAGAAAAATTTAGATTCTGAATTCTGAATTACATACTCAACCTGTGGCCAGGCGTTGGTTGAATAAACTCCCACGGCCACTCCACCAGCACATTGGGCTCCTACATCTATGATCGCCCATTCGGGGCAGTTGTCACCGATAATAGAGACGCACTCACCTTTTTTAAGGCCCATAGATATAAGTGCCGACCCTACATATTTGGCCCTATCGTAATATTCATTCCAGGAGATATCGTGCCAGATGCCATATTCTTTTTTGCGTATGGCAACGCGATCACCATACTTCTGAACCGTGTCTTTGAATATTTGAGGTGTGGTTTCCAAGGTCATCACATTATCTCCACCTTTTTTTCCTCTTCCAGCGTTGATACCCTTTGGCGGATTCTTCAGCCTTAATCCCCATATAAAATTCTTGTACATCCTTATCTTCCATCAGTTCCTGAGCGCTTCCCTTCATGACGAAGCGTCCATTCTCTAATATCAAGCCGACATGGGCAATTTTTAGGGCCATCCGTGCATTCTGTTCTACCAGGAGTATTGTAACTCCCTCTTCATTTATGGTCTTTATAATGCCAAATATTTGTGCAACCAGGATGGGTGAAAGCCCTAAGGATGGCTCATCCAGGAAGAGTAGTTTAGGCATGTTCATCAAGGCCCGTCCTATTGCCAGCATCTGTTGTTCACCACCTGAGAGTGTTCCGGCGAGCTGATCTTCTCTTTCCACAAGGATGGGAAAATAGGTGTAGATTCTCTTAAAGTCTTTTTTGATTCCACCTCTGTCATGCCTACAGTAAGCTCCCATAAGTAAGTTTTCTCTTACTGTGAGCTCCTCAAACACCTCACGTCCTTCTGGAACATACGAAATACCTAACCTGACTATCTGTTCAGGGTCCTTACCATCGATTCTCTTTCCGGTAAACTCTATGGTTCCCTTGTCCGGTTGATCCTCAATCAAGCCCATAACCGTTTTCAATATAGTTGATTTTCCTGCCCCATTATTTCCTAAGATAGCAGTAATGGTTCCTTCATCCACAGTTAGTGATACACCCCGCAAGGCATAAATCAGAGTATAGAATGTCTCTATATTTTTTATCTCAAGCAGTTTGCTCAATGATTTCATCCTCTCCTAAGTAAGCCTTCAAGACCTCAGGATGTTTCTGTACCTCTTCAGGGCCGCCTTCAGTGATAAATTTGCCAAAATTGATGGCCAGGATACGGTCTGATATATCCATGACCACCTTCATGTCGTGTTCTATTAGTAGGATCGTAACTCCCAGTTCATCCTGTATATCCTTGATCCAGAAGATAAGATCCTGCTTTTCTTCTGTATTCATTCCGGCTGAGGGTTCATCCAGGAGTAAAAGTTCAGGCTCAAGGGCCAAGGCTCTCCCTAATTCGATAAGCTTCTGGGTTCCATAGGGAAGGCCTCCAACAAATTGGTTTCGGGCAGCTTGCAAATCAAGGAGATCAATGATCTGTTCTACCCGCTCTCTATGCCGTATCTCTTCAAGGGCGGCTCGTGATTTTCGTCTAAAAAAAGTCGCTCCACTCAATACACCTGTTTTAATATGGATATGCCTGCCCAGCATCAGATTTTCCATTGTTGTCATCCTGGAGAAGAGCTCAATATTTTGAAAGGTGCGGGCAATTCCCTTCATGGCGATCCTGTGAGGCTTTAAACCTAGCATCTCTTCATCCTTAAAGACTATTTTCCCACTATCTGGCGTATAAAGACCACTAATACAGTTGAAGATAGTAGTTTTTCCAGCACCATTAGGGCCGATGATAGAAAAGATGGATTCTTTAGCAACCTCAAAGCTAATATTATCAACGGCTGTGAGGCCACCAAAGGCGATTGTCAGATTGTGAACGCTAAAAAAATCTGGCTGTATTTGTTTTTCAACAGTATCCATAAAAAGTTTTTAACTCATTAACTCAACAAACCCAACAAACTCAATAAACTCAACAAACCTATTACACCCTTCTGACATAGTGTTTGGCAAAAAGGCCACTTGGCTTGAAGCAGAGAACCAGGACAATGATTAAAAACGCTACTATAGATTTAAATTGCAAAGAAACGTATCCACCAAAGAGGGTTTCGATAATACCAAGGATATAGCCTCCAATAGCAGAACCAACTAATGTTGTCATTCCACCCAAAACAGCAGCAGCAAAACCTTTGAGCAAGGGATCCATCATCAAATTCGGGTCCAGGGTAGCTATGGGCGCCAACATCATCCCAGCTACAGCACCAATAAAGGAACTCATACCCCAGGTTATGGATAATATTCTATTGGCTCTGATACCATTTATCCTCGCGGCTATCATATTTTGCTGGGTAGCTTTCATGGCAATACCCACCTTGGTATATTTAAAGAAAAGAAAGAGGACAAACATGAGAAAAAAGGCAACAAAAAGCGTGGCGATATTCAGATAACTGACCACGGCTTGACCTAAATTAACTATGTCAAAGTCTGAAACAGGAAAAGGAAAGCTCTGTTGATCTGCTCCCCATTTCCAGCTTGCAAGACCATAAAGCATCATCTCAAATCCGAGGGTAATAAGGATTAGACTAAGGACATTGGGATTCTTTGCCCTCCTTAAGAAAACAAACTCCAAAAATGCCCCTAATGCAACAGCAAATACCAAGGCTCCGGTAAAGGAAACAAGAAAAGATTGGCCAAAGGTGTCCAGAAGCATAAATGCGACAAAGGTGGTGATCATGGCCATTTCACCCTGGGCAAAGTTGGGCACCTCTGAGGTCTTGTAGATTATTACCATGGCAAGGGCAACCAGCGCATAGATACTCCCTATAGAGATGCCGCTTACTAAAAGCTGAAGGAACATGATGTGTTACCTTATCTAATAAGTGAACTAAAGTGCCTAAAATTATAAATGCCTAAAGTTGAAACAAAAAAATGATTTAAATAATTGAGTTTATATTATTAATTACTCCAAACTAATATTTTGGTACATTGGATTCATTTTTATAAGCCGTGCTTTTGAGCCCCTTTTATTTCTCAGAAATATTACCGAAAGAAGTCTCAGGTAATCCTATTCATAACTTTAGGCATTTTAGACACTTTAGCTCACTTTAGGCACTTCCATTAAAACGGCCATGTTTTCCAATAAATCTTTGTCCTGATCCAGAAGCCGTAGAGACCAAGAGGCTCAAAGACTACAATTAAAACAATTATCAATCCTAAGAAAATGCTCGATACATTGTGAATACCAGTAACACTCATCCAGTTTTCCGAAACAGTCATTAAAAGTTTCCCAAGATAGGGTAAGTCTTGAATTTTATCCAGCGTGAGGATTAGCCACGTCATCACAACTCCGCCCATAATGGAGCCAAATATAGTTCCAACTCCTCCTACAATAACGAATGCCAGAAAATAGATTGAAAGAATAAAATTAAAACTACTTGGGTTGATAAAACCAAGCATAAATGCCATTAATCCTCCAGCAATGCCTGTATAAAATGCGCTGATAGCAAAGGCTAGGGTTTTATAGTATGTCAGGTTAACACCCAGTGTCTCTGCGGCGATGTCTGAATCCCTTATGGCAATAAAGGCTCTGCCAACCTTTGTTTTCATGAGGTTTCTGGCAGCTAAAGTGAGAAGAAAGGTGATGGTAATAATTATAAAGTAGAATCCTCTATCGCTCGAAATAGAGTATAGGCCAAACAGTTTAAGGGGAGGGGCCTGCATTCCCATCCTCCCTCCAAAAAATTCCCAGCGACCTATTAACTGGGTAATAGCCATGCCAAAACCAAGAGTAGCAATGGCGAGATATGGACCTTCTAACCTGAGTGCAGGGAGACCAAGGATAAAACCGAAAATAGCAGAAAGGATACCTCCACCAATAAGTGCAATGAGAAATGGGAAAGAAAGCTTACTCATTAAAAGAACAGTAGTAAAGGCCCCTATGGCAAAGAATCCAGCATGGCCGAGAGATATCTGACCGGTGTAGCCTACTAATATATTCAATCCGACAGTAACAAGCACATTGATGGCCATATAATTGGCCATATAGATATAATAGTTTGACGCCAGAAATGGAAAGGTAATTAAGGCACCTATAAGCATTAAAAACCAGAACCACAGCATCTTGCTATCGAGGAGCTGAATATCCTCGTAATAATCCCGCTTTATATCCACAGTGGGTGTCCCTTAGTCCCTCGATTCATAAATTCGATGACGTATTTATTTACTCCATTCGGCCGAGTGAGCCCTTCGGTCTGAGACATGTCGACGAGCTCATGTCGAGTCGCTCTGGGTCGAAGACAATCGCAAAGATTATACTCATTAGAATAGGTTATAGTATTTGCGAATCGAAGCACTTAGTTGCCCTTTTGTGTTTCGTAAACCTTTTTTTCAATGAAAATCCTGACCAGTTCCTTGTCAAGTTTGCCAATCTGAGCTTCTTCCTTTAGGATAGCGAGGGATTTTATAGGATCCAAACTTTTTTTGTATGGTCTATCCTTGGCTATTAATGCCTCATAAATGTCAGATATGGTAATTATCCTTGTCTGAATAGGAATATTTTCGGCTGTAATATGTTTTGTATATCCTGAGCCATCAAGCATTTCATGATGCCCGGCAGCAAAAACAGGTACCCTTTTTAAGTGTCCAGTAAATGGTATATTATTTACGATGTTTTCGGTGTGAGTCACATGTGATTGGATTTCCTCTATCTCGTTTTTTGTCAGGTTACCTTTTTTTACCGAAAGATTTTCGAATTCAAAATCAGTGAGATAGTCTCTTTTTTCCCCTTCAAGGTCTA
>Ga0307380_10001354_pt1 | contig 36068 bp, 40 predicted proteins | sample UN3MG_FD_202239 | JGI IMG/M metagenome (GOLD analysis project Ga0307380, IMG submission 202239) | Soil microbial communities from Risofladan, Vaasa, Finland - UN-3 | ecosystem: Environmental > Terrestrial > Soil > Coastal area > Acid sulfate soil | place: Finland: Risofladan, Vaasa | collected...
TAGCCTGACATCACACCATGGCTGGCTGACAAGAAGGCTATGCAACCGGAGGGACTTGGAGACTTCGAAGTCCCTTCTTGTCATGGGCGAGCACACCGCGGCTGTGCCCCTGCTGGAGGTAGTAGCCTGCGAACGGAGCCGGCCCCAAACAGGTAATTCGGTCAGGCGCCAGGATCTCGCTCTTGTAGATGGGCACCCCGGCCGGCATGTAGAACTTTCCGTGTAGCGAGGGGTAGAACAGGAACGCCTTGACGTGGGTGTTGTTCTTTACCCAGAAGTCTCGGGTGATGGTCTTGAGTGAGGGGAGCTTGAGCGGGCTCTGCATAGCCGCTTCCTGCAACACCAACGCGATGGGGTCGTCCTCGTCAATCTTCATCACCTGCCAGTCGTAGACAGGCACCACCAACGCCATGTTCCTTGAGTCCACCCGAAGGGGCTTGCCCGCCTCATCAGCTACGTACCCAAACCGGGTGGACGGGTCGACCCGCAGCCGGGTGTGCTCTTGAGGCTGGAACCGGGCGAGAGTGAGGTACTGCTTCAGCTTGTTCACACCCGGATACTACACCGGGTCAGCCGTCGGTCGCCCAACGATACCGATTGAGAACCCTGTAGGTCGAGAAGTCCTCCCGGGTCCAGCCACGCCAGTAGGCATACCGGGTGGCGACTTTCTCGACCAACTCGTCATCATCGTCGTCATCGTCATCACCGCCGAACTCCGCGTCCAACGACTCCCACAACTCCGCTTCATCCTCAGGGTCGACCAACACAGCGTTGTCGAGGAGAGCAAGCACATCGAGCGTCTCGGCACCGCCATCGTCGTAGGTGACGGTGACCGTCTCGTCGTCGAGGTTGAGCTGGTCGATCTCACCGCCGCGATCCTTCCCAAGATCCCAGATGGGGATGTCCAGCTCAGTGACCTCGGGAGCGTCCGCTCGCCGACGCATCCGACGTGCTCCTGGATTCCGCCGATACCGCTTCTGAGTCTTACGAATCTGTGTCTTGTGCGTGGCCCGATACCGCTTTGCCTGCGTCTTGCTCTTTTGCTTGGTCTTGCGGTATTGCTTACGTCGCTTGCGGGCCTCCCCAGGGCGTTGCAGCTTCTTCCGAGGAGCAAAACCTTCCTTGGTTTCTTCTTCCCCAGCTAGCCGGCCCGGCAGGTTGAAACGGTTATTCCACCGCTCGAATCGCGTCTCAGCGTCCTGCATTGCTGAGCTGGCGTCCGTGTGAAGGGCACCTTGCTCGTTCTCCCACCGGGAAAGGCCGATCTTGGCGAGGTACTCGACCAGACGAGGGACCGTCATCTCGAAGATGAGCTTCTTCGGTGAAGGCCGACCGCTCAAGTCATGAGGCAGCGGACCGCGGACCATCCAAACCTTGGCAATGAACTTGCCCAGCTTGGTGGCCACGTAGGCCCGGACTGCAACTCGCTCAGCAACGGTCAACGGTTCAGTCTCCGAAGTGACGGAGGATCATGTTGTCGATGACGTAAAAATCATCGCCCCAAGTTGTGAACTTCTCGTAGAGGCTGTCAGCCGTCCGCATGTACGTGTCTTTGATGCGCTTGCGAGCCTCTGGTGGAAGGTCGGATCGAACAGCAAGCTCCATCGCGTCCTTGTACAGCCGAGACGCTTTGTGGAACAGGTCCAGGGCCTTCTCGTGCTTGTCCTTCGCCGCCTTGTACGTCGGGTCGTTGAGGACGGCCTCAGCTTCGGGAGAGTCCCCGTACGCTTGCCGAAAGCGAGATGCGACCTTCTGGGCCGTTCGATCAGCGTTCATGCCCTTGCCTGGACACAAGTGAAGTAGGGAGGTCCCTACTTCTTCTTGCCTTTGGCCTTGCCTTTAGCCTCAGGCTCGGCCTTGGCCTTGCCTTTGACGGTCGGCCCTGGGGGCTCGACAACGATCTCCAAGTCAGGCCACTTCTCTTGGCGCTTTTTCAGCTCGCCTTTGGCGGCTTCAGGGTAGCAGTGCGATGCTCCGATTCGGGCTGTCATACCCAAGGTGCTCTACAAAGAAAATCTACCGCTCAGGCATCGACCAATCATGGAGGCGCTCCCCGGCGTCCAGGAGAGTCGCCGAAACTGTCTTGCTACCGGTGTGGTGCAGAAGAGCCGCAGTGAAACTGAGGAGGCCCACGACCGGGTGAGCCACAGTGTTGTGGAACAGCCAACGGGCTTCCTTCTTGAGAGAGAAGAACTTGGGCTTGTCGTCTTGGGCCATCGCCCAAGTATACACCTACGCGGCTGAGGCGGGAGTATCCTCGATGAGAGTGTCCTCGCTCACCGGGGCGGGCTCTTCCTTCTCACCCTCGACCAACGTCGGCCAAAGTTCCCCGCATGCAGTGCAGTGGGCCTTGCCGTTTCTGAGGGGTGCGTAGACTGGTTCGAGTCGAGTGTGGCAGGAGATCCACACATACTTGTTCGTGTCCTCGCGGCGATCTTTTCGCATGTACCCTAAGTGTAGCGTTCTTGGGGGTCGTCGACTATCAGAGTCCAAGCAAATCAGCTGCCCTTCGTGACCATCGAGCCACCACGCGGGAGGCCATTGGGTCGATCACCAACATGTAGGCGTCAGCCAAGTGACCGTCGACCAACTGAACAACTTGGCGAGCAAAGATGTCGTATTCCCAGTCATCGAGTTCGAGGAGCTTCTCGGCGGAAACCTCAAACAGCTCCCCCTCGACACTCTCCGTTCCGTTTGCCAACCCGTGGAAATCCCGGATTGGGGCAAGACGGTAGAGAGGTACTGTTGAGGTGACCCCAAGGAAGGTCGCTCCGAGCATCTTGCTGTGCTCAGAAGCTCCTCTTCGCAAAGAACCATAGACGAACAGAAAGCTCATCTGGGCTGGGGCCCCTAGAAGTTCTCTTCGATCTCGTTGATACCGCCGCCGACTTTGGGCGGGCCCATGCGACGACCTTGGCTCTTCACGACCTTCTCCAACTTGTCGAGGTACTTTGGGTTGATCTGGACGTGGGGGCCCCCAGCCATGAGGACCGCGAAACCCAACCCGCTGCCTTTCAGCTCGGGAGCACTCTTCAACGCCTTGGCGAAGGCCTGAAGCTCCTTCTTGGGAATCTTCCGCTCACCACCCCAACCCTCGATCTTGACGCGGACGGGCTTGGTTGACTTGGCCGCTACACGACCTGCCAGACCTCGCAGCTTGGAACCCAACACTTCGCGGCTCGGACGGTCGGGACCCTCGACGTAGGCCAAGATACTTTGCAGCTCGGCTTGCAGCTCCTGGGGGCTCTCCACGCTCGCAGCCTTGTCGGCCTTGCCGCTGGCGATAGACTCGATGGCATTCACATAGCTCGTGTTGCCGGGCAGCGACTCCCAGTAGTCGTTGATGAAGCGGTGCTCACCCTGAGTCATCGCCCCCGCAAGCTGGTCCGACCAAGGACCGTGCTTGGCCAAGGACCGTGCCTTTTGGATGATCGCTTTGGCCCGTGCGGGACTCACCTTCTTGGGAGAAGTCCTGTTGGCCTCTTCGAGCCACTTCTTCTTCTCAGTCCAGCCATTGCCCTCGAAGGGACCTTTGTCACCCGAGTTCTTCAACGCGGCCTGGAAGGATCGAGTGGCTTCCCGTAGCTCGTCACGCTTGCCCATATCCTTGCCCGCCTACAAGAAGAATCAGACAGGATGATCCCGTGCCCACTCTTCCTTGGACTCGCGATCCTTCTCCGCACACTCGGGGCACATCCTGACCAACGTTCCCTTGGAGAAGGCTCCGTCGTTTTCCCAACCCCAGGAGCAGTCCTTGCAGCAATGGAAGGAGTTACTACAGATCATCGCCCGGAACGTTGGAGGCTTCGAGTAGGGCTCTTTGCAGGTGTAGCAGACCTCGGCCACCTCGATGGCGTTGGAGGGCTCCAGCTCGGGTCGTGAGACGAACACGAGGTCGTCGGAGTACGTGAGGGGCTCGCCACATGTACAGGTCTGAGGAAGCTCCTCAACGGGACAGGGGGGCACTCCTTGAAGGGTCTCGATGTGGTGGGGCCAGATGCAGCTCATGGCCCGGAGTCTACACCGAGGGGCGGCCCAACGTCCGGGGATGGTGGATGCCGAGCTTGGTGAGGCGTCGGTTGATGACTGAAGCCGACAGGTCCAGCATCCGGGCCATCTGCATGATGGGCACACCCTGGAGAAGGGTGGCTTAGGGCCAAAAGAAAAGCCGCCCTGGTTTCCCAGAGCGGCTTCCTTTACCGGATTTTACGGTGTTTTGCCCAGCTCCTAGAAGCGGGTCACGACAAGGCGGGTCAACCCACGGGGGTTGAAGCAGCCAATGCCGATGTTTTCAAAACAAGAAAATCCGATGGTGCGAGCCTTCGGGTCGTCCGCCGACAGCACGGTGAGTTCCGTGCGGACGGGGAAGCGGCCGAAGTTCTCTGGCTCGGCACAGACATAGACGAACCCGGCCGGAACCAGACGCGACGTGATGATCTGAGCACCCCACAAGGTGGCCTGGAGGCCAGTCTTGAGGAGAGTCGCCTGAGACTCGATGTCGAGGATGTCCCGACCGAACTTGCGGATGTCCGCGTAGTCGACCGCGTTCATGTAGACGCGAGCAACACGCAGGTCGTGACGCTCGATCTCGGCGAAGGCGTCCGCGAGGACACTCGGCGAGATGGGAGCCACGACGGCTACGTCCGGGTTGGTCTGACCGGGCAGGGTGTCGAAGCCCGAGACAGCGATGCTGTCCAGAACTGCGAACACTCGCTCGTCTTCCGCCGCCTGGATCTGCGCCTTGGCGAGGTCCTGGCTGCGCTCGATGAGATCGAAGCGACGCTCCTTCACCTGGCTGAGCGGGATTTCCGGGTTCGAGGCGATCTCGAACAGCGGGAAAATCACCCGGCGAGGCTTCTGGATGGCGAGGATGTTCTCGCCCTCTTCGCCGACCACAAAGGCGCTAACCCCTGGATCTTTGTCGTATATTGGCAATGCGCCATCTGGCAATTGCTCTACGAGAAATGTGCGTCGACCTACGGCAGTGTAGTCACGACGCATACGTAGTGGTTGGATCATCGAGGCGGCGAGCTTGGCTCGACCGGCAGCGGTCTTGATGTACTCGCTGATGATCTGCTGCTTGACTTCGTTGCTGACCTGGTTCGGCATTGTCTTTTCCTTTCCTACCGTTCCGGTCAGACCCGGAGGTCGATGACCATGAGGTCGTTGTTGGCGTCCGGGGCGACCTTGCAGACACCCATGACGGTGACAAAGTCGGGGTCTGACTGACCGGCGACGTTGTACTCGTACGCATCCTCGATGCGGTTGGTGAGCAGGCCGTTGACGGAAGCGTAGAGCTTGTCACCGGCGGCGTAGGTCAGAGCGGTGGAAGCACCGACCTGAATCTGCGTCTCCCAGAGAGCAACGGCCATGCAGCCTTGCCCACTCATGTAGGGAGCACGTCCCGACGCGGTGCCGGGGGTGTTCTCGTAGGCGTTGCCCAACGAGTCGTTGATGAACAGACCGAGGGGAACCTGGCCAGCCTGATAGGCTGCGGTCACCTGAATCGGTCCACCGTGGAGGCCGTTGCCGGCATCCGGGCGGGTGAACGCCACGGAAGCGCCTAGGACACCCTTCTTGGTGACGTTGGCGAGCGTGGTGCTGAGATTTGCGGTCGTGACGATGATCGGAGGGTTGTCCTGGGTGTAGGCGTCCGCTGTTGCGATCCCGTAGGAGTTACGAACTCCTGCGTGGAACAGCTGAAGCCTGCCAGAGGTCTCCCGGAAATCGCCCGAGCCTTGTCCTTGTGCTAGAGGCATTTTTTGTCTCTCCTGGAAAGTCTTGCTGGGGTTAGAGGATGCTCATCTTCATTTGGGGTGGTTTTGGGAGTCGTCCCTAGAAGTGATTGCTCACGTCAGGGGATGTCTGCCAAAGAGCGGTGAGCTTGTTGACCTCACCTTGAGCAGGGGTTGCGCCCCCGCCAGCAGCTCCACCGAGCTGCGAGACCCCGCCCGTCGGGCGAGTTCCTACAGTGCGGGTTGAAGCCGTCCTCGAACCCAAGTCAGCCTGTGGTGCCACGGGGACACCGGTTGTGATGGCCTGAGCCTCTGCCGCGTTCTGGTACTCCGGGTTGGAAGCAAACAGGTTGCGGAGAACTTCGTCGACAGGTTCAGCCTCGACGCCCACATCCATGGCGGGACCTTCGAGCTGGATTTCATCCAACCCTGCGGCCATCTGCATCCCCTGATCCATCCCCTGATCCATCGGCTCCTGCTGGAGCATCTGGTCGAGGAGCATGTCGTCGCCCATGGCCGTCTGCTGGTCCTGCATCCCGATGCTGGGCGGAATCGCTCCCATCTGCTGCATGGCCTGCTGAATCTGCGACTGGATGGCTTGCTGAAGCTGCTGGGCCTGCATCTGCTGGTCCTGCTGAGCCTGCTGACCCTGCTGCTGAGCCTGCTGACCCTGCTGCTGGGCCATTTGGTCCTGCTGCTGGGCCATTTGGTCCTGCTGACCCTGCTGCTGATGCTGCTGCCCCTGCTGCTGCTGAAGCTGGGCCTGGATGCCGGCCTGAATGGCGGCTTGAAGGCCCTGCTGGTCACCAGCCTGCATGCAAGCGGCGGCCTGGGAAGCCCAGGTGGAGCCAGAGGCTTCCTTCTGGTCATCCTGGGACTCCTTGTCGTCCTCTTGGGACTCCTTGTCGTCCTGGGCCTTCTGCTGCTGCTGGGACTGCTGCTGCTGGGCGGCTTCCTTCTTGTCGTCGTCCTTGTCGTCGTCGCCCTTGTCCTTGGCCTTGTCCTTCATCTTCTGCTGCTGCTCCAAGAACTCAGGCGGAACCTGTCCGGCCGACTTCTGTTGCTGCTGCTGGGACTGCTGACCCTGGTCGTCGTCGTCCTCGTCGTCGTCCTCGTCCTGGTCGTCGTTCGCCGTCACACCCTGTAGGCGATTGGCGGTCTCCAGTAGTTGGGCGTCGGGGAGGTGCATCAGCGAGAACGCTTGGTCCTCGACGACATCCTCGGAGGCGTTCTTGGGAAGCATCTTCCGAGCGACCTTGACGCAGAGGTTGGCCTTCTTGGCCAGGGTCTCTTCGTCCAGCTCAGTGGCTTCCTTCATGGAGCCGGGAAGCTTCTCAGGCATGCCGATCTCGTCACGCTTGGTCTCGCCGCCCGATTGCTCGACTTTCCAGTTGACCGGTGTCACGTCCTCAGCGAACTCGCTGGGACCACCGATCAAGTACTTCTCGGCTGACGGCTGAGCGGAAAGATGCTCGGGCCGCATGTCATCGGGGGATGCAGCAGCCTTGTTGGCTGCCTCTTTGATTTGATCACGATTCCAGGTGGTGCGTTCATGCATGACAGGTCACCCTTTCTCTGCCCTAAATGGGGGTATAAGGAAAATCTCACGACCCAAGGTCGTAGATTCTTCCCTTAGTGAGTAGGGCGTCCGTTTCGGAGCCCGTCAGTTGTCGTCCAAGGTACCGACGACAAGCCGCCAAATACCCATCCACATCTCCATATCCAGTCACACCACCAACGGCGACGACTGTTCGGTAGACCCTTGCTTCTCCAGCGATCTTTGGGGTCTCCTCGAATTGATCGAGGAACCTTGAAATCGCCAGACACTCAGGCCCATTGAACTCCTTTGCTGTCTTGACAGCACCCCATCCCCCGCTCCGAAAGAGCATGAGACCGAGTAGGATCTTCCGGGCCAAGGAGGGGCTCTGTACTTGAGCCAACACCACCCTGGCCGCTTCTCGCCACATAGGGCTGCGTTCGACAGCCTCCTTGACGAGGTTCTCGTTGCGATCTTCATTGAGGTCTGCCCTGGGCACCTCTTCACCACCACCACTCATCTCGTTGCGGACCTTCTCGATGGCTCGTTCACGGATGAGGTCCGCTGCATCGTTGACAGCTTGATCGAAGGGGTCCGCCTCCGGGGCCGCTGGAGCGCTCTCTTCGTCAGCACCGGGAAACTCTTCTTCATCACCGAAGGCCGTCACGTTGAAACGCTTGCCCTGAGCCGGCGTTTGGAAAGTGCGAATGGTCCGGGCCGCCTTCGCATAGGCGTTCGGGTCGACCACACGAGCAGGCTGCGAGAACGCTGCCTGAATGTGCTGCTTGTACGTCGCCTGCTCCTTCGGAGAGAGGATGCTGCGAAGCACAGCACCAGTGAAAGCAGGGTTCGCAACCCAGCTTGCCTCGATGAACTTCACGCTGCCGGGCTCGGCCTTGATGTGGCCGCATAGCTCAGCGATCTTCCGTTGCTGACCGAGGCCGTCGATGAAGTGGTTGCCCTTCTGGTACTTGATGTGGTGGCAGAGCTGAGTCTCGTCCTCAGCAACGTTGCCGCACTTGGTGCAGATCGTGAAACCGACCTGGCAACCCATCGAAAGGGTCTGAAGCTGTCCCGAAGTCACCGCCGTAATGAGAGGCTGGTGCTTCCGATCCGTCGCAACGAGGATGTCGACGTAAACGCTGTCGCCGATATCTCTGGCGGCGGCGTCGATGATCTTCCCCTTGGATAGTTCGGGGATCTGAAGGTGCTCGACGTAGTTCTCTCCGCCCACGAAGGTACGGAAGCTCGCCATGAGAAGCTTGCGCTCCCAACAGTCCTGGTTGTTGTTGATGTACTTGCTGGTTCCGGGCGTGACCTGGAAGTCGGCGTACTGCCGATCGATCTGCATCCCATCGACCATCTGACGACCCAAGGGAAGCCCCGAGTTGTCCGTGTCGACGGAAGCGATGATCGTGCAGTGGCTCAGCAGGAACTCGTCCGGCTTGTAGTTCTGAACGACTCGCTGGCTCGCCCGCTTGCCGACGCCGAAAGCTGGGCCCGCTGCCATTGCCCTTGCCCGCACTTCGTCCCATGCGGGCATCGAAATGAGGGGCGTGACGACAGAGGCGTTGGCGTATTTCAGAAAGGCCATGGTTCCCTCACCCAATCCTCTTGTGTTGGTCGGGCGAGGCCTTCGCCACAGCCATCACCGGTACGACCGGTGGAGCGATTGCTGGCGCCTGGCGCCGGCCCCACACCGCAGGCTCACCACCTGGACCCAGGATCTGGTCTTCCTTGATGAGGTAGAGGTCCTTCGGACAGGCGAAGAGCCTTGCCCGCTGACCTTCCTTCATCTTGTAGGTCGTCCGCCGCATGGCCGTGCCACACTTGGGACAATTCGGCCGACCAGACGTGATCTCACCTTGGGTTGCTCTGTGAGTGCGATCCTTACTGGCCCAGTAGGTTGCAGTCTTCCTAGCGTGCTCCCCAAGGAACATCGTCAGAGTGTTGGAGGCGAACTGGTAGAACTTGCTGACCTCGTCACGGATGGCGTCGTCATCCGCAAAGGATGCGAATCGATGCCACATCTCATCGTAGGCCTGAACCTCGTTGGTGCCCCGGTAATGCAGCCGAGCTAGTTCCTTGTGGAACCCAGCAGGCACCTCCGTGGTACGCCACATCCCTGAGCTGGCTTGCTTGCTGGCGTCCTGACCAGGGAAGTAAGAGAAGTCGAGCGTGGGTGGCATGTACTGGACGAAGTCGGGAGAGACTCGGACCAGCTCTTCGGGACTGACGCGCTCTGTGCCGAACGGCCACTGGACATCGAGGAACCCGATCCCACGCATGACTGCGAGGACTCGGCCCATGTATGGCGTAATACCCTGCCCCAACGCGATGCGTTGCACCACGTCGCCGGGGGAAAAGTCTTTCACCAATTGCCAGTAATCGATTGCCACAGGGTCACCTCATTTGCTTGAAGCCCAACAAAGCTACGGACCCCCAAGAAGGGACCCGTAGCTCTTGCTCCAAGCGTTCCGCCCGCATCTCAGCTGTACTGGGGAGCCAGCCGGCGTCCGGCGGCGTCCGAACCCGAACCGACTGCCGAGGACTGGTCGTCCTTGTAGGCAGCCATGTAGGGCTCGTCGGCGTTGGTCTGGATGGCGCCTTCCGTCGACTGAAACGACTCCATGTAGGGCTCGTCGCTGTCGCGCTGGACGACCTTGGCCTCCTTGGCCATGTTGTCCGAGACGATCTCGGCCTGTCGCTTGGCGAGGGAGTCCTCACCGTAGACGGCCTTCTCGAACTTGTCGGCACCCTGGTCGATGTGGTTGACGAGGTCCTTGGCGGCGTCGAAATCGAGACCCCAAGCTTCGTGGTTGGCTTGGATGTCCTGGGCGAGCTTGTCGAAACGGGCGAGCGTCTCGTTGGCGGCCGTCTTCTGTTCTGCGGATAGCTTGGGCGTGGTCATTTTGAGCGATTCCTTTCAGCCCAGGTCCTTGACGGCCTGGAGAACTGGCATGAGTACCTTCTTGGCGTCAGCATCTGATGCGGCCGTCCGAATGACGAGCGAACGGAGCTGACCGTATCGGTCGTCCTTCACCACTGCCGCCGCCTTCGGGACACTCTGGGGTTCCGCATCCATGCGGTCTGCCAGGTCACTGAGGTCGTAGGCGAGCTTTGGATTGGTCTCGACTGCCTCAGCAGCGAGCTTGCGAACTTCGTTGGACGGCTTCATTCGGGGTACCTCTTGGGATGGGGGACAAGAAGAAGTGCTACGACCGGCCAACTTTGTGAGGGTGCGGTCGAGACTCGGCTCTGGCTTCCCGGCCAGTCGAGCAAGGAGTTGATCGTAGAGCTGGGGGGAGATGTGGCGGTCGTAGCCGCTGGACTTGAGACCCAGATCGAGGGCGGCCCGAAGTCGGGTATCCTCCAGGCCGGCGGCCTCTCGGCTCAGAACGGGCTGCTTGAGCCAATCCTTGGCAGAGCTGAGGATCGCGATCATCGAATCCTCATCGATGTCGCGTGAATGCACTTGGGTCCACCCGACGTACGGCCCGGGATCGTTCCTTGCGGGGTCGATCCCATGGTAGACGGAGGTCTTGTTGGTGACGTGAGCCATCGCTTCACCACTGGAATAAGTAAAAACGAATTTTTGAGCGACACGACTGGCGGTCTTACCGGCCCCCACCCGACCCATCAGGTCCTCAAAAAACCGCTTGCCCGCCTTGGCTGCTTGTGCCGGTTTGAGGGACAAGTGATACCGAGGAGGCTGCCTGGGTTTCTCAGGAGCAGGCTCTTCAAAGGGCTTTCCGCGGAAAGGGCCTCCCTTGTTCGCCTTCTCCCAATCGCTCTTTCGCTTGAGCCACTGTTTCTCAGCTTTGGCGTGGCCCTTCGCAGCCTTGTCGTAGGTCGCAGCATCCTCACGGTCGAAAATCCCGCGTACCTTCTCAAACTTCTCGGCATCGAGAGTCTGGAGCTTGGCCAGCACCTTCACCCGGAAGGCTGTCGCCGATCCGTGCTCCTCGTCGCCGTAGGTAGCTGCTCGCCCTTTGAAGAACTTGGCTGCATCTCGCAACCCGTCAGCGATCTCTTCTGGTTCGCTGTGTTCTGTCATCCCTGAGCTGCCGAGAAACTTGCCCTTGGCCTTCTCGTAGTCGTCCGCCATGAGAAAGGTCTTGGCTACCTTGGCAGCGTCGCCTGAGGCACCGCTGAGGAGCTTCTTGGCTACCGCATCGGAGATAGGCTTGTCTGCGATGAGGGCGGCTGCATGCGCCTTCTGGAGAGCTGTGGTGATACGCTCCGAGTTGGCCTTCTTCAGCTCCGAGTCCTGCTCCTCAGGAGTCAGGTCGGCCCAATCCCGGTCTCTGCCATCAGGGCCTTCGATCGTCGCCGGAGGATGGGCCTTGCCCAAGACCGCCGTGGTCATCGCTGCTGCCAGCTCCCGCGGAACCTGGGGCTCCCCCTTCTTTGAGGGCATCGAGAAAGCCGTGGTGAGCTTCTCCTCAGCGGCCAAACTTGCCCCAACCACCTGCGACTGGTGTGTGCGGTAGGCCACTGCCTGTTCCTCAGGCGTGAGCTTGTCGAACGAGACGACATCCCCAGCAGCGTTCACCCCCTTCGTCGGAGGCTTGACCCTGTCGGGGTCGATCTCGTAGAGCTTCGCGGCCTTCTCCGCGAAAGCTCCAACGTCAGACCCAACTGGCATCGACTTGGAAACGTGGAAAGACGACACGACATCCGCCACGTCATCCGGGTGCATGTTCTTGACGAGCAGCTGAGTGGCGATCTCCGGCGGGAAGGTCTCCATGATGAGATCGTTGGCCGCCATGCGCTCAGCCTCGGAGGCCTCTCGTTGCTTCGGCGGCGGGATCTCAGCCTTCTCAGCCTCAGTCGGCTCGGAGGGCTTCTCCTTCTTCTTTTCGTCGCCCTCCGGCTTCTTCTTGGCGGAAGCGTCGTCTTTCTGAGTGGGCTTCTTCTTGGGCTCCTTCTCAGGCTTCGCCTTGCCCTTCCCCTTGGCGGCGGGCTTCTTCTCATCGGGCTTGATCTCTTCGTACTTGCCGGGGTCCTTCTTGAGGCCCTCCGGGGATACGCGGACAGGATCGCCTGTCTCCTTGTTGCGGACCGTGATGAGCTTGACCCGCTTGGCGAAACGACGAGCCACCGACCCGCCGATATCCTTGTAGTTCCGACTCTCGTCTGGATCCCGCTCTTCCGTATCCGGGTCTGAGTCCGGCTCGACTTGCTCCCGCCGACGATCCCGCCGGGGCGGCTTGAGCTTGGGAGCCGGTCGAACAAGCCTCTCAGCCTCTTCATCCTGGCGCTCACCGTGGTCTCTCGTAGCCGTCACGGGTATATCACCCACATCCCGCTTCTTGGCCTTTGGGAACGCCCGAGCCTTCTTGAGCAACTCCCTGATGGGAAGGTCCACATGCACCGTCAGGATCTTCTTGCCCACGCCTTTGGTCAGCAGCCCAGCCCACCGATGGTGGCCGTCGAGGATGTGGCCGTCCTTTGACACGATCACCGGCTTCGTGAGAATGGTCTCAGGGGCTTCTGCCATCTTCTGGACCTTCTCTGCGTCGATCTCACGCTGGGTGGCCTTGAGGTTGCCAACCGCCTCCGACCCTCGAACTGTCTTCACCCCAGAGGCACGCAGCCAGATCAGGAACTCAGGAACGTCCGTGCTCTTGATCTGGGGCATCTGACTGCGTGGAATGCCCAGATTCCCCTTGCAGGCAGGGGTCTGAGAGCACCAATCCAAGGACGTGAGAAGACGTGACGCCAAGACTGACGACATGTCCCCCAGAACCTGGAGGTTGTGCTGGGAAAACGAGGAACCCATCGCCCTTCACGTGCGATAACTAGAATCGTCCACCGCCGCCCTCATCCTCAGCCGGCTTTTGGAACTTGAGGTCGAGGTACTTGGCCACCTTTTCGACCACATCCGACTGCTCGACAAGCATCCGGCCAACCTCGGAGTAGATGCTCCGCATGACCTCGTTGAACACGGCGTCGTTGACCGTGAACATGTCGGCTTCGATCTTCGACTTGGTGTCGTCCGGGTCGATGTTGAGCATCTCCAGCACGACGTCGATCGAGACCGACCCCTTCTGGTAGAGGTTGTAGAGGGCGTCGAACGTGTCCTGGCTGTCACGCAGCGGAAGTCGCGTGAAGCTCAGGCGGGGGTAGAGCACGACCTCTTGGCCCCACTCGTCCTTCTCGACAAATCCCATGCGTCGAGCCACCGGCTCGAACAGACTCTCGTGAACGTAGTCCTGGACGATCTCCCGCAAGTGCAGGTAGCGGTTGTTGATGACCTCCAACTTGAGCCGGTCGCCGCTGTAGAGAGACTCACCACTCATCAGGCTCTCGGTCACGCCGAGCCCCGCAAGAAGTCGACGCTCCGTCTGCTCGTACTCCGTGCTGAGGTCGAGGAGACGATCGCGAGCGCCCATCTCCTCCCAACGGATCTCATAGTTGGCGACGATGCTGTAGTCCGGGTCCACCAAAGCGAGGTCGACCTGTTCACGAAGGTCATCCACGTCGGCGTCGCTGAGCCCCTCAGCCCAAACGATTCTCTTGGGGGTCATTGCTCGGCTGGCAATGCTGGTCTGTGCCTGGCGGAGCTTCTCGCGGTAGTAGAGCGTACGAAGGCAACGGTCGAGGATAGACTGCCCGATCTCGGAGTCGGCGCCCTTGCGGCCATGCAGAAGGAACACGAACGACCCTTCATCTGGGTCCGTCCCCATGGGGATGAGCTGCCCTTGCTCAATGTGCTCTCGCACCTCGGCAGGCATCTCCATGATCATCTCCTCTGCCGTGGGGTCACCCTGCTTGGCTCGCTCGATGAGCGCCCGATCGCGATCCGAAGGGATCAGCTCGATCCTGGACTTGTCGGTGAAACTGAAGGTCGTGATCTTGACCTTGTCGATGGGCAGGATGATGATCCGACGCCACCCCTCGTAGTTCTTCGAGTAATGGGTCAGCTCCTCTTGCTCACGAGTAGGTCGCTCAACCCAAACTTCTTCGGTCTTCTCGACAGCCTCACCCTCATCTGTGAGGATGGAGCGACGGTTCTCTTGCCGGTCGTAGCCGACGCCGGGTGGAAGCTCGACCACACTGTCCTCAGCGAAGATCGCACAGGTCCCGTCCAGCCAGTAGTGGTGGACCATCGTGATGAGCCGCTGGAACAGCTTGACCCGTTTGCACATCCGCTCGAACTTGGAGAGGATGTATTTGCCGTAGTTCTCCGGGCTCTTGAACCCCTCGGGTGCCAGGCGGGGCTTCGGGGGTGCCAGGCGAACCTTGGACAGCGGCAGCTCGGTGTGCAGGTCGATGGCCTGACCGACCAGCTCGTCGGTGTTGTAGAAGTGCCGGTAGATTTCCCGCTTCTCGCGGAGGCTCTGCGGCAGCTCCAGGAAGTCGGTCGAGAGCTGGGGACTGAAGAAGTTGTCCCCCTGGCTCTGCATCGTGTTGCCGCCGAACCCACCACCGGAGGACGTACGGAGCTGCTGGCGGGCCAGCCGCTCCTTGTAGGTCAAGTTGCTGTAGGACCCGCTGGAGACGTAGGGCCGGGTAGCTCGAACGCGGGTACGAACGAGGTACTGGCCGGGTGCCGAAGCATTGGTGAATGTCTCAGGCATCGTCTGCCTCCGTCACGATGTCGCCGTACAGCTCATCGAAGTCGTCATCTTGGGGGATCGTCAGTCGGTTCGTTTCGTGGGCCTTCTCCCGAGCCAGCTGCCGCTCGGCCGCTTGCATCTCACGACGCTCGGCATCCAGCCGCTGATCCTCAGCCGCCTGGAGCAACCGATCCATGGGAACTGTACGGCGAAACCCTTGGGCCAGTGCCCCTGCAAGTCGTAGGTGAGCGTTGGCGAAGACCAGGTAGTTGCTGGCCCCTTCATCGAGACTGGTCCGTGCCAACTTCCGCAGATGCTCCGACCTCTCCGTGAGCTTGAGCGCAACCCCATCGGCGTCCTGACGGAGCTTTTGGATCTCCGCGACGACAGCCTCGATCTCCTTGGTCTTCTGACGACGAGCGTCCGCCTCACGAGCCTTGAAGGCCTCGTTCCGACGGGTTTGCTCAGGAGTATGTTGGGTGACGCTCGGCATGGATCACATCGTCGTCTGAACGGAGAGGAACAAATTGTTTAGCGATTTCGGCACCTGTGCGACGATGCCCGCCGGGGTCGCTGGAGCACTAGGAGCGGCCGAGATCGTCAGCTCATCTTCAGTTGTCCACAGGCCCCTGAGAGACAGGAAAAGCGTGTCGTTGACCGTGTAAGTCAGCGGAACAAGAGGGCCGGCTAGACGAGATGTCAGCGTGTAGCGCTCATAGCTCGAAGTGCTGAACAATGTGGAGCCGTAGAGCATCGTGGCAAAGCGGTAGAGCGGCTGGCTCCGCGTCATCGCAGTGAAGTCGTCGCCCTCCTCATCCGAGCCCCAGACTAGAAACCCCCCATGGTGACCGTCCGAGAAAGTCACCAGGATCTCATCGTTGGGGCTCTCGACCCACTGCACCCCCTGACCTCCAGGCCAGCCGGCTGCCACCATGGCCGAGTCCACCACGACGGTGGTAGCGTCGTCCTTGAACCAGACGACCGCATCACGGGCTCGAATGACCTCTGACATCAGAGTTTCACCTGAACGGTCATGAAGTCGTTGGTGAGGGACGACGGTGGCTGGATGACGACGCCCACCAAGTTCTCATTGGGGGCTCGTGGATCAGCCGTGATGGTCCACTCGTCCTCATTGGTCATCAATCCAGTGAGACTGAAAAACAGCTCGTCCTGGGCCGAGTAGACAATGGGGACTGTCCGACCTGAGCCCAAGGTGAAACGCTCGAAGGTTCGAACCGCGATGACCCAGCCCCCAAACCCTACGACCCCGTACTGGTAGACCGGCTGTTGCCGCGTCATCGCCGTGTACTGGTCGCTATCCTCGTCAGCCCCCCAAAGCATGAAGGCATGAGCGAGGCCGTCTGAGAAGTCCACAGCCAGCTCGTCAGAGCCCGTATTGAACCACTGGACGCCCTGCCCACCTGCCCAGGTGGTGGCAGCCATCGAGGGGCTCACGGTCATGGCGTAGCCGTCCCCCTTCTTGAGGATCACCACATCCCTGGTGCGATCCAGCTCTGGCATCAGATCATCTCCGTTTGACGATTGCGGGCCGGCATCTTGGCCCAGGCGGAAACGATAGCGTTGAGTGTTCGCGTCTGGACGATATCCCCGTGGCTGACCTTCTCCCAGGACCCCTTGGCCTTGCGGAACAGTACACGCATGACCGTGTAATCGTGCGGGAGCACGACCATGTCTTCGCCGCCCACGTGATCCACCATCATCCGAATGAGCCGGTTGGCGAATATGAGCGGTGTGTTGCGTTCCTCGTCCATCCTAGAACCGTGATTTGACAAGACGACCACCGCGGCGGCCGGCCTGGACGTTGCGGGTCTTGGGACCACCCACCCCATGCTTCCGGGCCCGAACTTGCTGATAGCGCTGAGGTGTCATCCCCGTTGAGGCGTGGGGCCGGTGCTGTCCGCGGTTCGTGTAGATGTGCTTCTCGTTCATCATCCGCTCGGCAGACAGCCAAACGGATCGAACAAAGGCATCCGACAAGTCGTCGTGCTTCTTCGGCGGGGCCTCAACCAAGATGATGTGCTTGCTCACCTGCTTGGCCTGGAGGCTCAGCAGCTCGGAGATGAACGGTGAGTGCCGCGTGTCGCCCTCCTTGGCCCGCTCAGGGATGGGATAATCGTACAGGCGAAGGACCTCATCGAAGAGGAACATCTTGGCCGTCTGGTACATCTTGCTGGTCTGGTCTCGGGTAAAGAACTCTGCCCGAAACTGCTTGAGCCCCTTCTTGTGAAGGCTCTGCTCCAGCGGGATTCCGTTCCAACGGTCGAACAGCCCCTCAGTGGTGTAGAACCGCTTGGTGAGAGACCAAATCCAGTTGGCGATCTCGTCGAAGTCCAAACGCTCGACATCTTGCAGCGTCTTCGCATAGGGGGTCGAGAACTGGCCTTCCAAGTGAGGGTTAGCGTCTCGCCAAGGCACTCCGGCATACCAGACCTCATGGTAGTCCTGGATGATCAGCCCATTCTCCACATGGGTGATGACGATGGCCGTGCCGTCGCCCACCATACCCACGTCGATCCCCATCTGGTGGGGCATCTTCGGACGGGCTCGCTCAACCGGGCGCAAGCTGAGATCCAGGCACGCAGTGAGGTCCTCCTCACGCTCGATCCAGCCCCTGGACTGATCCGAGAACTGAGCCCCATGCTCGACCATGAAGGCTTGGGGATTGTCGTGGTACTTCTCTCGGTAGTATTTGCTCGGGACCGTGGGGTTGATCTCCCAAGTCGGAGCTTGGATGGCGAGGATGTTGTTCGCTGCCTCGCCGCCCCGCATCGCTTGGTCGAACTTGCTGTAGAACAACCCGCTCTTGCCCAACGGCGAGGAGATGAGGATGACGCGGCTCTCGACATCGGCCTCACCCGTGAGAGGGTGGATAGCTGGGCGGCCCGTGAGACTGTCTTTGCGGGAGAAGGCTGCGGCAGAGGGAGAGACGGCCGTGTAAATCTCCTCGGCACTCATCGACCCCTTGTCTTGGAAGTGGGCCACCTCATCGAGGATGATGATGATGTTACCGGCACCACGAAGGCCCTTGGCCGTCGACCCTTTGAAGGTCACGCGGAGGGTTGTCTTGCCGCTCAGGGACTTGAACTTGCCGTCGTCCTGACGGAAGCTCGCCCCGTACTTCTCGATATCGTAGGGCGTTCGGAAGTCGATGCGGGAGAGCGTCGAGCTGCCCAGGTACGGCTTGAAGTAGTCGCACTTGTTGATGTGCGTGCTCACCTCATTGAACAGCAGCGAGGCCTGTTCCTTGTCGGTTGCGACCGAGATGATCTGGATCCGGTTGCCGTTGGGCAGGCCGTAATACTCTTGGGGGTTGTACAGGTTGAGGAGCCTGTAGACCTCGTAACTAGCGAAAATTCCTGATAAAGTTGTCTTTCCCGCCCTTCGGCCAACTGCTAGAACCAGCTCTCGCCGGTCGTGGTCCGGCGCCGCAATGTTGCAGCGGCCCTCGTTGTAGAGGTACTTGAGGTAGTCCGCCTCACTGAACTCGTACAGGACCTTCGTCCCGAACATGTCCATGATCTGGATGCGTTGCCTGGGGTTCTCAGGGAGGAAGTCGTCCAGCTCGATGTTGTAGAACAGCTTGACGATGAACCGCTGGGCCGGGAACAACGAAGCACGGTTGTCCTGGCCGTCCATGTACAACCCCCAGGGCTGCTCGATGTACTCCAGGACATTGAAGATCGCAGGGCCGCCCCCGTCTGTGAGGGCGTCTTTCCCTGTCTCGATCTTGGTATCCCTCGCGACATCACGAACGATGCCGGAGAGAATCCCTTGTTTCTTCTTCTCGGCCAAAAGAGCCCCCTACCGAAGTAGGCTCTCCGCCTCGTCTTCCCAGCCGTGAAGCTCGTTCTCCAGGGAGTTGAAGAAAATGTCGAACTGCTCAGCTGGTAGTGTGCCCTTGGCCACGGCGCTGATCTTGGTGAGGAGTAGCTTGAAGACCTTCTGGAAGTCCTCGCTCCGAAGGTCGAGCGAGTGGGACCCTAGTTCACGGATCTTCAGCTCGATGGTGGCGATCTCCTTGAGGACCGCTGCCTGCCGACTGATAATCTGCGCCGTGTCCCGACCCGTCTTGTTCAGCTCGATGCGGCGGAACTCCAGGTTCGCCGACTGGCGAGCCAACCGCTCCTTGATCTGGTGAAGGACCTCAGCCGAGTTCTTCCGCTCCGTCGTGACACGGACGATCTCGTCAGCCTCAGCAAACTCGATCTCCGCCGCCTGCATGACGGCGTGGTAGTTCAGGTCGTCGGGTGTCGGCCGCTTCTCGATCTTGCGAGGTCGGCCACGGCCACGCTTGGTTGGCTTCAGGGAGGCGTCTGTGATGTTGACCACGTTGGCGACAGCCAAGTCGCGCTCTGCCTTGCTTGGTTCCTCAGCCATCGACTCGTCCTCTGCGACGGGATCCGTATCGTCAAGGGAGTCGAGAAGTTCCTCGACGCTGGTGTCCTCGACAGGTGGTTTGGTTTCGTTCTCGGTTGTCATGTCTTCTTCCCCTCAGGCCCACCTTCTCCACCACCCTCTGTTCGAATGAGGTACTGGGAGAGGTTCTTGACGGTCTCGTATCCCTTGTCTTTGGGGATCTGATTCTTGATCGCGTTGGAGAGGTCCTGGCCGGACTCGGCGAAATCTCGGACCCCCACATCCTTGGGCTGAGGGGTGAAGACATCCTTGGGTAGGATGTCGCGTCGTTGAGGAGTGACTGTCTCCTCACCTTCCGTCTTGGACTCGCCGTGCTCCTTGAGGATTTCACGGTCAACGCCCTTCGTCTTGTTGATGGGCTGAGTGAGATCCCGGACGTGCTTTCGCTGCCCCGGTGCCTGGTCGGCTCGGAAGCGGCGGGCCACTCGCCAGGCGAGAGCCACACGTTGAGCGATCGGGTCCATCACAGCTTTACGCTCTGGCCCCCAAATTCGAAGGTCGCTTCTACCAACGAGGGCTTGGGAGACAGGTCGATGCTCCCGTCACCGTGCTGGAGTTCGTACTCCTGCATCACGGTGAGCCCGTTGTTCACGAGGCTCTCGAAGGACACCGTCGTCGAAGGCCCGGAGTTGAGGACCGCTGCCTGCTCCGCCTGCTTGTTGACGTAGGGCGGCTCGACCACGAGCTGCTTGTCGAGCACGGAGCAGAAGCCCGGTCGTGACTGGTGAACGCAGCTTGTGCAAGACCCCGCAACCTTGGCGTACCGGACAGCCTTGCGTGACCGGTGCTTGCGACCAGCCTCCTTGCAGCCCTTGCCATAGTCGTCGTAGACCGCAGGGTCGATGAACGTGATCCCCTGGAGACCCTGCTCCGCGAGGACTGGTTTGAGGGCTTCGGCTGCCGCCTTGATGTCGTTGTCGAGGAACCGGCCACGGAGAGCCATGAGTAGGTCGTCGCCGTAGAGTCCCTCGTTCAGGAACTGAGCAGCGACCTTGAGTAGGTCTCGCTTGACCCCTGCGTTGTTGGAGGAGGCGTCACGGACATTGCTGCTGCCGTAGAAGGCTTGCTGGATGTTGGCCCGAACGCTCTGCTGCGCCGGAGCCGCCTGGAAGCCTGTTGCCACATCGTGGATGCGCTTGAGGGCTTCGCGGGCCGTCTTGCCCCACTGCATCTTCTCAGCTCCGTGAGGCAGGTGCCCAGCGAGCTTCTGCTCGTCGAGGACCGACACCACGGTCTCAGGAGTGATGATGGTCTCGGTCGAGTTGACGAGCTTCTTGCCGTACATCATGCAGCGGCCGACCTTCGAGAAGATGCAGCTCTCGCACTTGGCGCCAGCTACGATCGCTCGCGTCTTGCTCCCGTGCTTGCTGAGGAAGTCCGCTCCGGTACGACAGTCGTCGAAACTGTCCTGAGTGGAGTAGACGACACCGTAGAGGCCCGCCTCCTTGAAAAGAGGCTCCCAGTGCTCGCGGGTCGCCGCGAGGTCCCGTGGATCGAAAGCGAGCTTGAGAGCCTGAACCAGCTCTGCCCGGCCACGGCCCTTGAGCATTTCTCGACGCAAAGTCGTGATGATGGGGAGGGCCTTCTTCGCTGCCAGCTTCTGGACCTGCTCGGCGTCCCGCTTCTTGGTGAGGTTGGACAGGGCAATGAGGTTCTCCCCAGCGTCACCAGTGGCCTTCTTGGGGGCTACCTGGATCCGGCCGGTGAACGATTCCGCCGGTGACACCCCGCCATTGCCGGCGGAAAGGTATGCCGCCTTGATGCGACTGCGAGCATCGGAGGTCGACGCGGACTTGAACTGCACATCGTCGGGCAGCGTGTTCTTGGGCCACGACTTCGTCATGTAGCGGCGAATCTCGCCTTCGGTACGGGTGGCGCCTTGGCCCACCCACTTGACCTTGCTGCCCTCCCACTTGGCGAAGACGCCACTGCCGCCAGAGCTTTCCAGCTTCTTGCCGTCCGTTTTGACGACAGGGCCTTCCATCGGCTTCTTGTCGTAGAAGGCGTCGATGACCTGCTTGTCCTTGGACTTGAGGGCGGCCTGCTTGGTCTGGCCCTGGTTCTGCTCGACCGCGTCGGCCAAGTCCTCAGAGTAGGGCACCTCCAGAACGATCTCCTTGTGGAAGACCGAGCAGTGGTCCGAACCCGCGGTGGTCGCCTTGCGATGAACGCAGTCGCCACAAGCGGTCTTGGCCTTGAGGAAGGGAGCGGCCTTGGCGTACTTGCGGACGAACTCACTCGCCTGCTTGCTCCCCTGGGCACAGGTGGGGAAGTCGACAGCGTCGATGTAGTAGCTGCCCAGGAGTCCACGCTCAGCCAACACGCTGGCCAAGGCCGTTCGGTTGGCCCGCAACGTCGTGAGATCAAAGCGAGAATCGAGCAAGTGCTTGATCCTGGTGGGGTCCGTCGTCTGCACGAGAGCCAGCCGGGCGGTCCGGGTGACATCCGCTGTGGCGGCCACGTGAAGCTGGGACAGATCCCCCAACGTTCTTGGCGCCCCAGTGTTGGGCACGAAGTTCGAGGCGGGCTCGTCGTGGTGACGCCAGAGCCCCTTCAGGTCGGGCACGATGTCGAGGTTTTGCTTGGGAAGCGTGTCGAGGGCTCGGTAAGCGACCTCATCGACGTCAAGCCAATCGAGGTCTGCCGGTCCACCGGATCCCTGCTTCAAAAAGTTGGTCAGATCATCCATTCCGTTACCTCGATGCTTCTCCGTCTTGGGCCCACGGCAGGTCTTCCGGTCGGCCGTGCTGATGCTCCGGCCGCTCATTGCGAGTCGTATGGTCGTAGCGAACGTAGGGAGTGGTCACGTCTTCAGAGACGTAGCCCGTGTCCACAGAACCGAAATCCTGAGACACCCAAGCAGAGTTGCCGTCGCCCGGTAGTTCTGCCTCCCCTTGGACCAGGTTGTCCTTGGGGCCTCTGAAGTAGTCCGACCGAGCTGGGGGACCGACTGCATCTTGGGGGAGCTGAGCTGGCCGGTTGACCACCGTAGGCATCCAGGCTTCGTCGCCCTGGCTGTGACGCTCGTTGAGCGCTTGGTCTACCGCTGGTGCCATGGAGGAGTCTCCAGGCGACTGCGAGGGAGATCCAGGCAGCCCGGCATGGGGACCCCAAACACCCTTGGTTCCGTCACCCTCACCGCTCGGGTTCTGGTAGCCACCGGCGCCCTGACCGCGGGCTCCGTACCCGATGCCGAAATCCCAAGCCTCAGTGGGCGTGGGGTCAGAGTTCGAGTCGGGAATGCCAGAGCTAGCTTCCTTGGAAGGGTTTTTCTTGAACAACTTCTTCCACTTGGGAAGTTTGTCGTAGTCGTCCTTCTCCTTCTGGGCAGCATCAGCGACGGCCTTCTCGCGCTTCTTGTGGTTCTCTATCTTGGCCTGCTCGATGCGCTCGTTCTGTTCCGCTCGCTCTTCCTTGGTCATCTGCTCCTTCTTGGGAGCGGGCTTCTTGTCGTCTTTGCCCTTGTCGACCTTGTGCTTCCCCATGTCGGCCTTGGGGTGCTCTTTCTTGTAGCGGTTCATCTCGTTGATCGTGTGGAAGATGATGGCCTCTTTGGCGTGACCGGCGCTTCGGCTCAGGTCGTTCTCCCACTCGCTCGTGTAGTCGTAATCCTCGCCATGGTCGTCCCGACGACCAGCACCGCCTTCGTCCTGACCCCAAGGGTCCGCAACCAACGGCTCGTCATCGTTGTAGGACCCCCAAGGACCGGCACCCTCAGCAGGGCCAATGTGGTCCACGCGGGGTCCGCCCAGGCTGTCGACCGGCACTGAGCTATTGGCGGCTCGGATTCGAGCGAGGACTCGCTCAGGCAACACCAAGGAAGAGATGGGCATCTCAGTGTATAGGTCGAGGGTGCTGGCCTGCTTGGTAGTCGGTGACTCGGGAGGCAGCGTCTCCTCACCGTCCACAGAGGAGCCGCCGCCGGGCATCTCGGAAGACTTGGCTTCGTCCTTGTCCTTCTTGGACTTGAACTTGCCGTCGTTCTCCTCCTCGATGTCCTTCATCTCCTCGTTGGCTTCGTCCTCAGGGTTCTCCAGGATGTCCTGGGACTTCTCCACAAATCGCGAAACGTCCTCGGCGTCGTTCTCATCCAGGAGGGCCAACTTGGGCTTCCAGTGAGGGGCGTTGATCTCGTCGTAAAGCGTGTCGGCGATGGCGCTCATGGCCTCGCTGGCCTCGAAGAGCTTCTGACGCATGGTTCGGACCTGCATCACGTAGCCACGTCCACCCATCATGCCGTCAGGGCTCACCGTGGCGCTCTTGAGGCGGCTCAGCTCCCGGTATGCCGCCAGCGTGTGGCCGAGGGCCATCGAGGCGGCCCACAGGGCCTTGCTCATCGGCTTGAGCGACCGCGGGTCGTAGGCGTGGTCCTTCGGGATGTCCCGCTTGCTCGGTCCATTGTCCACAGGCGGAGGCGGCCCGTTCTTCGAGAATGGCGGGAAGGCAGCCGTCTTCGACCGCATCGCACTCTTCACTGCATCACGAGCCTTGGTCACAACCCTCACCCCTTGAGCGGTGCGCCGTCGTCTTGGAAGAGGCGCTCGATGTAGAAGTCCTCGCCATCCTTCTGGATGGCCCACAGGTCGTTGGTAGCCTTGTTGACGAGGGTCTCAGCATTCACCCGCTTGAAGTCGCTGAGCACAGCCAAAGAGCCGACCTTGACCCTGACCTTCTTGGAGGCGGTCTTGGCCTGACCGACAGGGCTGACGATCTGGGGGTTGTCTTCGAAGAAGGCATCCATCCCTGTGGCGCCCCCAGTTTCGATGTCATTGAGCTTGTAGTTCATACGGGTCCTCACAGAATGACGAGCTGAATGAGCACATCCACAAATTCATTCGTGGAGTATCCGCTCACGCGGAGAGTTTCTTGGTAGGTGCCAGCGACCAAGCCCTCGATGGGAGCCGGAGCCACAGTGACGATCTGGGTCTGACCCGAAGTGAGTGTTCCCGACACCGGCGAAAAGACATTCAGCCAGCTGTCAGAGAGGTTGGTGAGCTTCTGGACCTGGTAATCCAGGACAGAACTCGCCGGGCCCGTGTTCTCGATCGTGAAGGTTTGCGACGGGATGACAGGGAAGGCGCCTGTGAGCGGCTTGGTGACCGAGAACCCAACAGTCGCCGGGAGAGCCTGGATGACTGCCTTCGCCCGTACGTCGATGGTGATCGAGAAGACCTGAGGAGAGTTCGTGGCGTTGGGGTCCTGGACCGTGACCGTCTCCGCGTAGGGAGTGTTGGCCGCGAGCAGGTCGGTTGCGTTGACAGCCACCTCGAACGAGCCGGCCTCGTTGGCAGCCAGGTTGCCGACGTTGGCCGGGCTGACCACAACGTAGGATGCTGAGGTCGCCAGCGTTGTGCCCAAGAGGGAGCCAAACACACCATCGTTGGTGAGGATGACTGCTTGACCAACCGAGAACCCTCGACCCTCGTCCACCTCGAAGGTGAGATCGGGTGGCGGTCCCAGTAGGATGCTCGGCGGGAAGTTGGACTGGATCTGGGTGATCGAGTCCGACATGCACTGGATGACTTCGCCGGGGATTGGCGTGTTGTCCCTCAACGTGCCGTAGGGAGTGATGACATCACGCACCTCGAACACCGGGATCGCCCCCGCAACGTCCATGCGTGTTGTCCAGCGCCAGGTCCCCGTAGCGAGCTGCTGGGAGAACTGGTAGTCCTGAAAACGAATGTTGGCGGCAGTGACGGGCAAGGCAGACCTCTCCGCCTCACCGGGGTGATAAGAAGAAAAAGAGGCTGTGGAGACCGCCTATGTCGGTGCCGAGACAAAGAAAAGCCCGCGAGTCGGAACTCACGGGCGCCTCGGGTGAGCCTAGAGGGATGCTAAAAGCAGCCGTCTCCTCCGCGATCAGCCCACTGGGGGAGCTTCACTTCTCGGAGGATGTTGAACTTCTTGCCTGCGATGGCGCTGAAAATCTTGTGGTAGGGGGCGTACACCTCATCAGCCTCAGCAGCCGTCTCCAAGGTCTTCACAGCCTTGAAAAAACGATGCCTCACTCGTCCCTGAGTGAGGCCCAATGTGGAGGCGACCTCCGACTGGCAGGTCGTCTCCCACATACCCACAAGAATATCCACGTCGATCTCCTGTGGGAAAGCTCCCGGCAAGTCCTGACGTAGTTCCTCTTCGGTGACCTGTGGGATACTCAGCAAGAACTTGATCCGCTGGATACCACGGTCGAGCCGGTAGCTGATCGCCGCCTGGGTCACGTTGAAGATTTGGGCGATGTCCGCCTGACGCTTCCGTTGGATGAAGTACAAGTAGATCAGATCGGCTTCCCGCTCGGGGATGCGATCCAAGAGAGGGGCGATACGACTCTCGTAGTCGTTGTCAGAAAAGAAGCCCTTCATCTCCTCTTCGGAGATGTCCTCACCTTCCGCGGTTTCATCGAGAGGTTCGTCCTCTTCATCGAACCGGGGGTCTTGGGCGGCGGCGAACCGCGTCGCTAGTTCAATAGGGTCGACTGGAATGACGTAACCACTGCTCATGCTTCTGGTGCCTCCGCGTCCTTCCGGCTGAAGAAGGTGTTTACGACGAAGTCTGGGTCAATCGCCAGCCCCCGCAGCCGCTCCACTACCGTATCTGGATCTACATCTGGGTCTGTCACGGAGACAGGGACGTCCACTAGGGACATCAGGGTCAAGTTGATTCTAACTTGGGGTTCCGCCGCCCGCAACCGTTCATACTGACCCTTAGTTACTCCAGTGAGTCCAGACTTGTAAACCCCCTCGACAGAACCGTGGGCTTGGACGAGGGAACGGAGTATCTTCTTGGGGACCCTAGGGACCCCTGGGATGTTGTCTGAAGGGTCCCCATAGAACGCACGAAGCTGCACCATTCTTTCGGGACCGACCCCGAAAGTTTTCTTGACCGTCTCAGGGTCGAACAGCGACTCCTTACGGCTACCGGCCCCTGGCATGAGCATCATGGTTGTCTGAGAAACGCACTGGATGAGATCACGATCGGTCGTGAAAATCAAGTTATGTTGGCCATTTAGCTCTCTTCGGGCCAGCGTGGCAAGGATATCGTCAGCCTCCTCATCAGAATTGAAGGCCTGTCGCACACCCATGAGCGGGAGCAGCTCTCGAAGGAACTCCAACGGATCCCAGATAGGTGCCCCCTCCTCAGGTGCTTCCGCCGTCGCTCGTGGGGATCGATTGGCCTTGTAGTCAGGGAACATGACCTTTCGCCGCCGCGACGTGCCGTCCCAGGCAACGTAGATGCTGGCGTCCGGGTAGCGCTTTCGAAGCGAGCCCAACCCCTTGAGGAATCCCAAGACCATACCCGTGGGGCGGCCCTGTTCATCCCTCAGCTCACTGATCCCGGGGGCATAAAGGCATCGAAAGGCCAGGTTGAGGCCGTCCACCAACACATTCTGAATCGCCATCTGTTCTCCATCTCCATCATCTTTGCGACGCTTCGCAGCTCGATGCCCGATCACGTTGATGTCCCGGCGAATCTGCTTGATCCGCCGAAAAACATCCTCGAACCACGCCAGCTCCACCAGCTTGTTTCGCAAAGCCTTGATCCGCGTCTTGGTGCCCACCGCATCCTCGTAGAAAGATACGAAAGCCGCCAGGGGACGCTCCTGTTCCACCCAAGCACCGAGCTGCTGAACCTCCCGAAGATGGTCCTGAAGTCGAGCACGCTGGGGCTTGAACCCACCTTGGGCAAAGCTCACGCACGAGTACAGGTGGAGCCCCCGTTGCTGCCAGGAAGTGAGACGGACGTACTCCGCATGATGTGCCTGAATGGCGTCCCAACCCTTCGGCGTCCACTGAAAGACCGGCCTCGCAGCTCGCGTCCAAGATCCCAGCGCTGTCAGCCGACTCAACATAGGGGACAGAGGCGTTCGCTCCACCACCTTGAGGAAGCTCCTCGGTAGCGTCACGATGGTCTTCTTGCTTCGGAGGCTCACGAAGACCTGAACCTGGTCCAGCTCCGGGATCTCCTCGACAACCGTGGCTTCAATGTTCCGGTAAGGCCCTGATATGATGAGGATCTTATCCCCGATACAGATGCCCTGGTCGACCTCGGCGGCGATCTGATTCCGCATCCGCTCGATGTCGCGGTTGGGAACAGTCGAGAGTTGTCGACGGTTGCCGGACCCAGTCTCCGTCAGGACGCTGTTGACGTACTTGGTGCCCTCCAGCCGGAGAAAGGAGGACACCTTATGCTCCCCCCGCCGGATGAAGGCGTAGCCGTCGACCAGGTAGTGGACAACGCGGTCATTGCCAACCTGAGTCACCGCTGCGGGCACGAAAATCTCAGCTGCGCCCTTGAACGTGCTCTGGATGGACTGGCTAACGAGGTCAGGATCCTCGCCCTCCGCCCTGGAAGTTAGCTCCAGGATGACCCAGTTGTCCGAAATATCCGTCACCCCGTTGAGCCCCTGGAGTGATTCCACGCCTGGGAGAACTCGCGCCGGAACCGTTCGGCCGGGATGAAGGTTGCAGGCTCGTGCTCTTCAGAGTCGCTCTTGAACAAGACCTTGGGCTTGTCGCCCTCCCGCTCAGCCCCACGAGGCGTTGCAGATGGGATACCCTTGTCGTCGTGGTCGGTCAGAGCTTGAACATCCCCCGACCCCAGGTTACCACGCACAGTACTTGTGAGAGCAGGCGGCTCTACAAGGCGCAGGTGGGGCTCCTTGACCTCCTGGGGCTCAGATGTCTTTTCAGGCTTAACCAGCGCCAAAGGGGCTGCTGGAGGCTCCTGAGGGGTGGTTGGCGTTGGGGTGGCTGGGGTGGTTGGCGCCGACGCTTGAACAACGACCGGCGCTGCTGCTCGGGTCGTTGGTCGAGGAGCTGGAGCCCCTTCGGAGCAGGCCAGAACAGCACAAATGAGCCCGACCTTGCTTGGTGTGCCGATCCCGAGGAAGTGCTCAGCTAGTTTGGTGACCGCGTCCCCGTACAGCTCGTGAACCTTCACGGCAGACCCTCGATCCACGAAAGTGAAGTCCGCGAACATTCCGTGAGCCAGCCGGTAGGAGTTCATCGCCGCCTCGGCGAGCCCCGTCACAGCGTTGTCGACCCCCACACGGTCACAGGCCTGCTCGACGAGCTGCACCGCCTTGGCGGGCTCGCCCAACGAGAGCAAGACCTCGTAGTACGTTGAAATGACAGAGAGATTCAAGTACTCCCGCACTGCCGCCTCATTCACGGGCCCCATCTGGGAAATCATCTCCAGCTTGTTGATCACGTCCCGGACGTGGCCGCCGCAGTAGTCGATGACCGTCAAAAGGGCGTCGTCCGTGTACTCGACCTTCTCTTGGTCCAAGATCCACACCGCCCGCTTCTGGATCTCCTCACGGGTGATCTTGCGGATGGCGTAGTCCTCACAGCGTGATCGGATGGCACCACGGATCTTACCGGGCTCCGTGGTGCAGAAGACCCCGATCATCTTCTTGTCCTCCAAGGGCTTGAGGAGAACATCTTGGGCGTCCTTGGACATCCGGTGGGCCTCATCGAACAGGTAGACCCGGATTGGGGCTCCCTGTATGACGAACGGGAGGTCGTCAACGATCGATCGAATGTTGTCGATCGTCCCCTTGGAAGCCGCATCCAGCTCTGAGAAGGCAGCCGTCGTCTCGTTGAGGATGGCCACGCAGTTGTCGCACGTGTTGCAGGGCTCGCTGTCCTCTCCAAGGTTCAAGCAGAGCAAGGCCCTGGCCAGGATGCGAGCCAGGGTTGTCTTGCCCTGACCGTGCCCACCCGAGAAAATGTACGAGATGTCATGGGCCGTTCCAGCCTTGAGCCGGGCTCGGAGGACTTGGACAGTCCCCTCCTGACCTAAGACCTCGCTGAACCGTAGAGGCCGGTATCGAATATCCCACATGTGACCTACTCCGTGGATGTTTGGTCAACGAGGTCTTCGATATCGATCTCAGCCTCCTCTTGGATCACTTCATCTAGTTCGATGCTCTGGGCCACCTCGACGAAGGAGGTCAGCCCGATGTGCCAGGCCCCGTGCCGCCTGAGGATCGTCGCGAACTCCTGAACCTCAGGCTCGCGGATCGACCACTTCATGTCGCCCGTCTTCTCGTCTTCCTCGCCAGTGCAGCGCTCCAGCAGGTGGTCCACCAAGGCCTGCTGCTGCTTCGGCGCTAGTTCGTGCCACCGGTTCTGGGCGACCTCGATCACGAAGTCTTTTTCGAGGGCCCACTCAGTGAACCCGCTGAGCTTCTTGGCCTTCCCCAGGACCTCGATGCCACCCTTCATGCCCGCCTTGTCGACGAAGCAGTAGAACATTCGGGCCGACGCTAGTTCGGCATGGTGGTTGGGGATCAGCCCTCCGGCGATCTGCTCCACCGACTCTGCGGTCATGTACTCTTTTGCCATGTTGTCTCCTTGTGGTTCCTACAGTTGTTGCTTGAGGAATACACCGAGTCGGTCATCACCCCAGGCCTCCCAGAGTTCTGAGGGGTCCTTCACCCAACCTTTACCGTCGAGTTTCTGGACCCTTGGCCACCTCACAGGGTGAACCCTGAACTCCCGCCCATAGGAACCCACGACCTTAGCCGTTGCGTCTTGTCCCGTGGAGTCCATATCATACCCCAGCCGAATTTCCCTTACGAGTCGACGGAGTGTCTTCGCGAACTGAGCCGTCAGGCGGGCCGTCTGTGTCGCCACGACGTTGGGGAAATGCCGCTGGATAGGGAACACATCGAAGCTGCCCTCAACAAGCCAGATGGTCTCCGTCCGCCAAACTTCCGCCATGGCCTGACCAAGCCCAAAGTACACAGGCTCGTCCGCGGTAGGAGTGAAGTCCGACCACCCCGAGCGATCCCGGTCAACGTGGCGGAACTGAACCCCCTTGACCTGCCCCAAAACGTTGGTCGAGGGCATGACGAACACGTCGTCCAGCCTCTCGCCGCCCTTGAACTGCCCGAGAAATGCCTTGGGAAAATCAATACTTGGCAGGTCACAATTCAGGTGACCGATGCGGAATTGGGCGATCTGCTCGTCACTGACCCCCCGCATCCACAGCTGCTCACGCTCCCGCTCCCCTAACAGGCCCTGAGAGTGCTCGACCAGTTGCTCAAGCCACGTCATCTCCCACCAGCACCAACGCCCGATCTGCCTGATAGAGAAGGACGGAAAGGTAATCGTCGACCCTCGTGTAGGCTCCAACAAGGTTTGGGGCCGTTGCCAGTACAGCCGCAGAAGGAGGGAGCTTGGTGGCCAGCAAAACTCGCAGACCGTTCACTTCAGTAATATGCCCTTGGACCATCATCAGCTTCTCCGCCTCCTCGACCGTGACTTCTCGCTGGCAGGCTTCCTGAAGAAGCGTCAACGAGACCACCAGAACCTTCGGCATCAAACCGAAGCCGCTCATCCTGGCGACAGCCTCCGCGATAGAAGTACACCGGTTGGTCCAGCGGTACTCCGCCGATAGCGCCCAGACGGCCTTGTACAGCTCGAAGAAGAACGCTTCCTCTTCGCCCAGCACCACCTCCGAGAATCCTGACCGGATGTGGTGAGAGACGCTTGAGGCCCGTACACGCACAAACCCGCCGCGAGCGTTGGAGGCCACGAAGGGCTCCCCACCCTCTGGTGCCAATCGCTCAAAAAGGCTGGGGCGGGCGAACTCTCCTGAGGTCGTGGCTCGTCGCGGGAACCGCTCAGTCGCCAGCAGGCGTTCCAGGATCGACCACATTGGCTTCCTCTTCGGGCACGGCGGGCAGCAGGGCAGTCACGTCGGACACGGTCAGGGGCTCGACGTTGACGCGAATAATCCGAAACCACATCCGCTTCCACCAAGGGAGACGCTTGACCGGATCGATATCATCCCCCAGGACCCAGCACAGTGCCTCCAGCTCGGGCATGTGTTCGCTGACCCACTCCGGCGTTCCGAGCTGCTCCGCGAACTCCTCCCAAACCATCTTCTTGTCAATGATCGGGTTGAAGTAGGGGCAACGCTGGGCATCGAGAGGGTCCTCGCAGATGGTGCCCTGCCACTGCTCAGGGTCCTCAGCTCCGAGCATGCACAGCCCGATGGTAGGCAACTTCTTGCCATTGGGGCTGCTCACTCTGTTGAAGGTGCTGTTGGGTTCTCCCTCAACGGTCTTCCGAGTGTCGAGGGGCTGGCGCTGGTTGTGGTGACACAAGTGGGGCAGCCGCTTGGACCCTTCCTCCACCCGTCTCTCCAGTTCGGTGACCAGTAGCCCCCGAACCCGATTTTCGATCACGCCCTCTTTCTTCATTTTATGCCCTCCCCAAGGTCAGCCACCGGGTCCCATCGTCCTCGTTGACAGCCTGTGAGCACCGATAAGCGACGTCTGCATAGTCGGCGTAGTCGCGTACCTGTGTGATGATGAGAATGTCCAACCCCATCTTGTCCGCCAAGCTCTTGAGGAAGCGGCCCGTCGGCTCCACGTATTCCGGTGAGACAGCCCCAAGGGCCTCGTCGAGCGCAAGAAACGGCCAGAGCTTGAGTCGTAGCACGGCCAAGAGCCGAAGGGTGAGTGCTGCGACACACGACGGGCCTCCACCGAAGGCCTCCAAGGGGCGGCCCCGATGCGACAGGGGATCGTCTTTGGCGCCCTGTCGAATGAAAAACTCGATGTTGGTCCGGTTGTATTTGTGCCCCACCTCGGCTTCAAAGCTCAGCACCTGATCGTTGAAAATGGTTTTGAGCCCCTCAGATACGATGTCCTCGACGGACCGCACCTGCTTGTCCACCATCTGATCGAGCAGGATACGAAACAGCTCACCAACCTTGGCAAACCTCTCGATGTCGACGCTGAGCTGGGACACTTCATCCTTCTTGGACTGAAGCTCCGAACCAAGTCGATCACGAAGAGCGATGAGCCGGGCGGACTTGGATTGGAGCGCCCGAACCCTCGACCCTACTCCCGCGACGGCATGAATCTCGTGATCCGACATTCGTAGGCCTTCTCCGAATCTTCAGGACTGATGATCACCTTGCCGTTACCGTCGAGCCAGAACTCCTCGACCGTGCGGAACAGATGGGCCTCCTTGCGGCCCTGTTTCGGGGGAATCACGGCGACCCGTAGGTCGGCCTCGAATCCCCGCAGCGGTTCGAACAACTCCAGGAGCTGGTTGACGTTGGCGTTGGCTGCAAAGTCAGCGGTTTCACTGCTTTCACCGCCACCCTTGCCATCGTCGGCAATTGGCTGAACCCCCACGGGCATGCTCGACGCCTTGCCCGCTGCCCCCTCGCTCGTGAGGAACTGGACGGTCTTGCCCTCATGCGAGTAGGTGATGCGGATCTTGTCCTTCTTAGGGTCGAGCCCTGCCCGAACAAACTTCAACGCCTTGACCAGCAACTCCTTTGGAGCCTTCAAGACGAACTTGTCCTTCTTGTAGGGGTAGTAGCTGAACTTCTCGTGCTGGTGGACATGGTGGGCCCAACCAAGCACCTGACCAACGCTGTTGATGGCGTAGGTCACGCCCTCCCCGTGCTTGATGGTGACGTCCCCCTCGCACTTGCCCAAGAAGCTCGTGAGGAGAGGGAGGTGCTGGCCATGGATGCCGAGCCCCTTACCCTGAAACGCCTCGCAGAAGAAGAAACAGGCTCGGACCCCATCCGCAGCGAACAGCGTGCCGTCGCCCTTCTTCCACTCCTCATTGCTGTCGTCGAACAGCTGAAGGGATTTGAAGTTGTCCCTGGCTCGGCCGTCGTTGGCACTTGCCAAGAACGCCTTGGTCATGCTGATCCCCTCACGGAGAAGGGCGGACGGATACACCGTCTCCTCTTTCGTGTTCTCCAGCGCTTCGTCGATCGTCTGCATGAGTCCGGGATTGATCGTCGACCGCTCTTCGGTGGCTCCACTTGCGTGATAGCGAACCCAGTAGCGATCCGACTCAACCTCGTGCCCAGCCTCGAAGTCGATGACGCCATCGAGGTACTTGAGAGCTGCGATCTTGTCCGCCGGATAGATGAACGATCCTTCGCCCTCCACCTCTTCGACGGCCACATCAACCCTTGCTTGATGCTGGGCGTCCCGCGAGTAGATGTAGCAGCGACCTTCGCGAACCACGAACAGGAACCCAGCGGGCCCCATGGGCGTGACGGGACGGGGCGTGACTATGCCCACCACTCCCAACGCTTCGTTTAGTTCCTGGGCTTGTATTTTGAACCTCATCGTCATGTCCTATTTCTCGAAGGAGGCCAGAGCCTCTTCGACCTCGGCCAGCTCCTTCTCGAAGGAGGCCATCATCGTTTGTAGTTCGGCGGCTTTCTTGTCCCGCTCTTCCTTGAGCTTCTTGGGGTCGTAGCCCGCTGCCTTGATCTCTTCGATCAGGTCAACGAGTTCTTGCTTCTTGGCCTCTAGTTGGCCTCGAAGGCCGGCCTTCTTCTCGGTGACTTTGGTCAGGCGCTTGGTGAGATCACCGAGCTTGTTTTGGAGTGCTTCTATCTGGTCAACGGGCATGATGCTTCCTCTCTACACCTCAGCGGTGGGCGGTTCGGGTGATTTTTTCAAACCCACCCCTTGGCGGCACGGAACTCCGCACCCTTAGGGCAAACTTGCTCAGTAGCGTAGGGGCAGAATCGGCAAGCCTGCTCGATCTCGTCCTTCTTCGCGTTCTCGTCTTCTATCTTGGGCAAGAAGACCTTGCGGGCCTCCTCAAAGTCTGTGGTGGGCGTCTTCAGCTTCGTCGAAAGGTTGTCGATGTGGTCGACCCGTTTGAGGACTGCTGCCAACAAGTCCTCAGACTTCTCCTCGCTAGCCTCGACCAGATCGAAGCCCTCCGGTGGCCCAAACCGCCAGAAGATCCATCCGAGCGTGTCCGGGGCATCGCCGGTCTTCTTGCGGAACAGCATCTCGTACCAACGAAGCTGGTTCTCATCGACGTACTTTTCACGCCACTTGGACCCCTTCCCATCGTAGATCCCGAGATCATTGTGAGGGCTCGTCCTCTTGATGATGAAGTCGGTTCGGCCGCCCAATCGATGGCCGTCGATGGTGGTGTCGAGCTTCACTTCGGTCTTGGTCACCGGGCCCAGCAGCCGGTTGTGGCGGATGATATTGAACCCGCGAGCCACAGCATCCCGCACGTCCGCCGTCAGCTCGTCGACATTAGCGTACAGAGCCTTGGGGTGCTCTTCATCGCGCCACTTGAGCACGCCGCCCTTACGCCACCTGGTAGCCGTCGTCTCTTGCTTGATCACCTTGGCGACAGTCTCGTCGATGCGATCAACGAGTTTGCCCTGGGGTTGGTCCATCTTCCAGAGCTTGAGCTTGTAGAAGTCCTCGAACAGCACCCCAACGACCGAGCCAAAGACTGAGCCGAGCCTGTCGTCCTCCCCCTCGACAGCCGTGTTGTTGATGTAGGAGTTGAAGTAGGAGAACAGACAGTCCTCGGCCTTTTTCCAACCTGAATACGACAGATACATAGCTACTGAGACCTTGCTCGTTCGAGATACTCAAGAGCGAGATCACGGATGTCTGCGTCGAAACCCAACGCCCGCACACTCGCCTCGATGTCTTCTGAAGGATCGATCTGCCCGCTGGCTTGGAGCTTGGCGGCGAACTGCTCAATGATCGCCCCCTCCTTCTCCCGTCGTTCCTTCTTGGCGACATCGAACACCTCGGAGGCCGGGGCCACCTTGAGCGGAAGGGGCGTTACCGTCACCCCTTCCTCAGTCACCTCGATGAGGGCCACCTTGGGCTGCCGCTCCAGGTTCTCTTTGATCAGGGCTCCGCGACTCACCGCCCCCTGATTGACGAACTGTCGTCCCTTGATCTCGACGATGCCTTGGTCCCTGTGCCAGTGCCCGAAGCACCAGCAGTCCGGCCCATTCTTGGCGATCAGGCGGTCGTACCGAAAAACGGGCTCCCCAAAGAAGTCTTCCACATGATCAGGCGGCTTCTCCCCAGCAAGAGCGTGAACCAAGGCAATGAGATTGGTGTCACCCTCTTGCTTCCTGATGGCCCGCAACTCCTGGAGCGTGCGATCAACCTTGTAGGGCATCCCCACCACACGGACCTTGAGGTTGCCGTCCTCAAACACATGATCCCGGAGAAGGTTGAACACGCCGGACGCGAAGAGCACTCCAAGAGGTTGCCGATCGATCGATTCCAGGTTGTTGTAGGTGATGTCGTGGTTACCCTCGATGCTGAAAACAGGGCACGGATAAGAAGCGTGGATTTCAGCGACCTTCACGACCAGACCGTGACTGTTGCGAGTCGAGGCCTTGATGTGGAAGAAGTCGCCGCCGTCCAGCACCGCCGCACAGTCGTGCTTCCGGGCCAGTTCACCGATCTGCTCCAGGTTGGACCAAATCTCAGCGGGGTAGTCCGCCTTCCACGAGTCCGGGCTGCGGTCCGCCGTGTGTACATCGGTTCTGAAAATGAAGGCCAGCCGACTCATACGGCCTCCTCTCGATGCTCAGGGTGGACAGGGAGAGAGCACGTAGGGCAGACGCCCAGAACCTCGAACTCCGTCAGCAGCTCTTTCTCTTCGACCTCAGCGGCGTTCAACCGCTCCCCTAGTTCGCCCACAGAGCCCGTGAGCCTCTCGTAGCGGGTAGCCAGGCTGCCAACCGCCAGAAGCGCATTGAGCGCTGTCTGAGCCCCCTCAGCGGCCGGCTCAGGCAGAGTGGCGAGGCTCTTGTACCGCCCCAGGTCCTCTTTGAGCTGCTGAAGCCGGTCAACCCACCCGTTGAGCAACTTGGTAGCCGTCAGCGCCTCCTGGACAGGGGCCTTGTCGGGAACGGTTGCTTGGTCCAGCCCCTCATGACGATCCATGTACGCTTGGAGCCTCTGGAATCGATCCAGCCACCCGTTGAGCTGCCCCACAGCGGTCAGCGTCTTCTGAA
>Ga0307380_10001355_pt1 | contig 36066 bp, 31 predicted proteins | sample UN3MG_FD_202239 | JGI IMG/M metagenome (GOLD analysis project Ga0307380, IMG submission 202239) | Soil microbial communities from Risofladan, Vaasa, Finland - UN-3 | ecosystem: Environmental > Terrestrial > Soil > Coastal area > Acid sulfate soil | place: Finland: Risofladan, Vaasa | collected...
AGCGGCGCTGGGCCTCCGCCACCAGCGCGCGCGGATCCTCAGAGGTGATGAAGACGTTGTTTAAGTCCATCGGCTCGGCGCCCGCCGCCAGGAGCACCTCCACCGGGACCGTTGCCGTCAGGCCGATCGTCTTCGGGTTGATCGCGCGCATGCGCCGCCTTCACACTCGCACACGTGTTGTGAAGGCTTCCGGCGTTCCCCTGGCGTGTGATCGGAGCGCCGCAAGTGCTGGCTGCCAAATCCGGCCGATGCATTTCGCCCAGGCCGGCCAGGGCCTCTGGGGCCGAAAACCGTGTGTAGGCATAAGCATTACAACCCTGTCAGCGTCTACCTGCGTGGGCGTGGCTCTATGCCTAAGTAGTGCGCGAGTTCGTCATAGCCTATTTCGAGGCAGCGATCAGTCGCCACGTTAAGTCGGCGTGCGCCGCCAGGTAGCAACCGCCCCCCGCGTGTGCGAAAGGCGACATTCCAGACGGACTTGCCAAACTCCTTCACGGCTTCCACTGCCGGGACATAATCCTGATCCCCAGAAACTATGACCGCGGTGTCGTAAATGTCTCGCAACAAGACGAGGTCGCAAGCCAGTTTCACATCCACGGCCTTCTCGGAGCCCAGGGTTCGCTTAAAGAGGTTATAGGTGATGGCACCAGCGCGCCTGAAGGTGACCGCCGGATTTCGGAGGGCTATCCCTTCTTGGACGGCCGTCCATCCCTCGAAGCGCCTCTTCATCTTCGTCATTTCCTTGAGGAGCCCCTCGCGCAATTCATGCATCTTCTCCTTCAGAACCGGTTGCGCCAAAGCTGCCAATTGCTTGCCGAGGCGTTTGTCCTTGCAGAGAAGATTCTTCAACTCGTCTGGGTTTTTCTCTAGTTGCGGGAACCTATATGGGAAAAAGTCGAGATGGTCTACAACGTACCAGTACGTCCGCTTTCTCGACCCCTGTGGACAGACTTTCTTCGCAAGCCAATCGAAAAGCAGGGCCCAGTCTGTGTCGGGTAAGTAGTCGGCTTTGTTGAAGGACTCGAAAAGCGCGGCAATACTGTAGCGAAAATTCTCGCCGTCCACGAAAATGCACACCTGCTCATCCATGGCACGCTCCCCCAACAAAAATTGCGGGAGGCACGCGGCCTCCCGCCTTCAGACCTTCGGGCTCAGGACGCACCCAAGCCCCGTAGTTTCAACTGGCCTTCTCACCGGAATAATACCCCTATAGAGTCGTCCAGTCAAGCCCAAAATCCTCACTTTTTCGCTCTCTTGGGGATATCCTCACGGCTTCGGCGCGAGCACGAGGTCCGCCAGCGCCGCCGCCGTCGGGAGATAGTCGCCAATGACCTGTGCGGGGGCGCCCGGCGCGGGCGGCACGGCGCGTGCCAGGCCCGCCGGCGGCGCCGCGTCGTCGGCGTCATAAAACTCGTATAGGACGCCCGTCCGGCCGTACCACCGGGTGAGCATCTCGAGCGTCTGCGCGCGGACCTGGGCCGCCTCCTTCGTACGCCCATAACGCTCCAGGCCGCGCACCAGAAGAGCGTTCATCGCGGGCGAGACGGCCCCGCGCCAGACCGCCCGCTCATAGGCGGGGTCGTCCCGCGCCACGCCGGGCACGGGGCAGGGCGATGCGAACTTGCCGCTCGCCAGGTGCGCGGCCAGGCGGTCGGCCTGCTCGGGGCTGGCGACGCCGGACCAGAGCGCCAACAGCCCCTCGCTCGCCCACACCTCGGACCACGGGCCGTCCGGCCATCGGCGGTCGAAGAAAAATTCGCGCTCGGGGTCCCAGAGGCGCTGGCGCGCCGCCGATTCAATCGCTGAGGCCCGCCGGCCGTGCGTCTTGGCGATCTCGCGGAACCCCAGCGTCTGGGCCATCTGCTGGAGGGTGCGGCACTCGTTGGCCAGGTAGCAGGAGAGGTCCACGGCGGCGAAGTCGGGTCCCGGCGCGCCGGGATCGGCGAAGCGCGGGGACCCCTGGCGTCCGGCCTCCTCGGCGGACGCCCAGGCGTAGAGCGGCGTGCCGTCTTCCAGCGCCTTCTCGGGCGGAGGAGCGCCTCCCAAACGCCGCTTCTTCATGTACCACACCACCAGCCGCGACGCCGCGTCGTGGCTCCGCTCCAGAAACGCCCGGTCGCGCCGCTTGTCTCGCACGTACACCTGCCACGCCGACCACGCCAGCATGGGCGGCCCGGAGACGGCCGACTGGTCGCGCGGCGGCATGGCGCCCGGAATGAAGCCGTCGTCCGCCTGGAACCCATAGACCGCTTCGAGCGCCTCCTTCGCGATCGCGGTGTCCAGATGCGAGAGGCCGACCGCCCCGACGGCCGTTTCCCACAGGCCGATCTGCCCCAGGGGCCAGCGCGCCGGCACAAGCGCGCGCCGACCGATGGGCGGCTCGGCCGAATAGACGTTCGCCTTCATCACCGAGAACGCCTTGGCCAGGGCCGTGGCCTCGAGCGCCCCGGTCTCGCGGGGAGCCCGGGGCAAGGCGGCATAGAAGTCCAGCCGATCTTCCACCAGCGTATCGAGCGAGACCTGCAACCCTTCGGAGGCCAGGTCCGCCGACCGGCGCCTGTCGCCCGTCTCGCACCCCAGGGCGAAGCGCGTCTGCCGGCCCTCCGATTCGCGCAGGAGGACCACGTCGCCCTGGCCTTCGAGCGACACGCTGGTGCCGGCCGGCGCCCGCCCGACCAGAACTTTCGACGACGCGAAAGTCATCACCAGAGGCCGGTCGTCACCCGGAACGTCGGCCAACACCAGGTCGTTCGTCACCGCCCGGAACCGCAAGGTTTCGAGCCCGTGGCCGGGCATGTGGATGCGGAACGTCTGGCCCGCCGGCAGTCGGAACTCCAGACCCACGCCGCCGCTCGTCGTCGTTGCCACGAAGGAGGTGGTCCACGGCGTGCGGCTGTCGAGCCCCGAGCAGGCGAACAGGATTCCCGGACCGTACACGTTCGGTGTAGCGGCGGGAATGGCGACCGTCTGAGCGCCTGCGGAGGAGGGCGGCGCGGCCGAAAGCAGCAGGACGCCGGTGATCGTCATGGCGGTCGAAAGTCGTGTCCTGGTCATCGTGGTTTCCTTTCGCTACAGGGAGTCTATCGCCAGCCGGCGACGATTACAATCGCCTCAGCCGCCGAAGTACCGTCGGACGGCATCACGATCCTCCGGCTGGACCTCCGGCCCGACGGGGTGCGCCGGCCCCGTGCCGGACGGCCCTTCGTCCGGTCCTGCGGACGCTGCGGCCGACGGGGGCTGCCCCGGCGGGCCGGGGGCGCTGCCGGAAGTGTCGGCGACCGGGGCTCCGGCGGGGCCGGCGACCGTTTCCGGCAGACCGAGGGTCCGGCGGGCCTGGCGGACTGCTGCCAGGACGGCGCCCGCCGCCTCGGCCGGTTCGGCGCCTAGGGACTCGGTCATCGCATCGGCCAGGCGTTGGAGGGTCTGGGACGTTCCGGCGTCGGTGCCGCGAATGGCATTTGCGGCGGCCCGAAGTTCCTCGGCCAGGCGCGCGAGGTCCGCCTCCTGTGCCGCGCTGGCCGCGCCTTCAAGCGCGTCCGCGAGGCGCTCGCGCTCGACGTTCGGCATTCCGCCAGCGCCGGGCGGGGAGGACAGGCGTTCGGCCAGTTCGTCTGCGGCGGTGGCGGCGCCGGCGGCATCTCCGCGACCGGCCGATGCCGCCATCTTCCGCAGGGCCGGATCGGCGGTCCTTTCAATTGCGGCGCGCGCCACGTCGCGCCGGTGTGCGGCTTCGAGGGTGGCGTGCTCGATCTCTCCCGTTGCTTCGCGGGCGTCGCGCTCGCGGGCGCCGGGCGCAAGCAACCGCGCAACTGCCCCTTCGACCGCGCGGCGGAGGTCGGGCGCGAGGTGCTCGTTGCGGCCGGCCGCGAGGAGCGTCTCGGCGGCGTGCGATGCCGACGGCGCCGCGAGCGGCGGGCCGGCGAGAGACGGGACCAGCGCCAGGCCCGCCAGCACGACAGCCGCCGCCAGCGCCATCCGCCCTCGCCCCCCCAACGACCGCGCCAGGACAAGGTGCGACACGTCGAGCCGCAACGCCTCCGTCCGCGCCTGGTCGAGGAGCGCTTCATCCAGGTCGCCCGGCCGCGCCCCTGGCACGGCAGGCGTGCCGCCGGCCACGGCACGAGCCGTACCCGTGCCAGGGTGGCCTGACGGCGAGGGGGCCGAGAGGACCTCCAGCGCGGTGGCGAGGCGTTCCTTGAGTTGTCCCGCGTGGTCGGCGGCGATCGCGGCCTGGCGCAGCGACACGCCCGCCGCCAACCGCACGAGAAAAGCGAGCGCAAAGCCCGCGGGCAGGCAGGCGAGCGGCCAAGCGGGATGGGTCCAGTCGGCCGGAAGCACGCGCGGGGCAACGATGCGCAGGACGGTCATCCCAAGCCCGACGGCTGCGCCGACGAGCGCGCCGGCCAGGCCGGCCTCGGCCGCGCGCACCGCGAGCAGCCGACGACGCACGCGCCGCAGCGTTTTCTCAAGCGGGTCGGTAGGGCTCATGGTTCACCCGAAGAGTATACGATTGGCGGCGGGGCTCACCTTAACGGTTTCGGATGAATCCTATCAACTTGTCGCGCGGCGGGTCTCCGTGCCCTCCGCGAAATCCGGCCTTGAAGCGCGGCGGGTGCCCTTCGGCTGCGCTCAGGACAGGCTCCGACCCACCGCGCAAAACTTGTCTCGACGGGCTTGCAGGGTTCAGTACTGTCGGCGTTTGCGGGAGGGAGGGATGTCGAGGGCCTCGCGGTACTTGGCGACGGTGCGGCGGGCGACGTCGAGCCCTTCGGCGCGAAGGTGCGCGGCCAACTGTACGTCCGACAGTGGCTGGCGCTTATCCTCCGCATCCACGACGGCCTTGAGGCGCTGCCGGATCTGGTCCCAGGCGACATCCTCGCCTTGGGCGTTCTGCGTGCCGCCCGTGAAGAAATCGCGCAGCGGGTAGATGCCCCACGGCGTGTCGGCATACTTGTCGGAGACGGCGCGCGAGACGGTGGCGATGTGCAGGCGGATATCGTCGGCCACTTCCTGCATCTTCAGGGGCCGGAGACGGTCGGGCCCCTCGTCGAAGAACGGCCGCTGGAACTTGATGACGGACCGGACGACGCGCTGGAGCGTGTCGCGGCGCTGCTCGATGGCGTCCAGGAGCCAGCGGGCGGACTGCAGATTGCGGGCGACGAACGAGCGTGTCTTTTCGTCAAGGTCCGGCTGCCGGGCGAGGCGGCGATAGGTGCGGCTGATGTAGAGTTGCGGCGTGCCGCTGCGCTCCACCGTCACGCGCCAGTCGGCCGCCTCGTCGTCCCACAGGATCCGCACGTCGGGAATGATGGTCGGGGTGCGCTGTGCCGTGACGGCCGACCCGGGACGCGGGTTCAAGTGCCGAATCCGCTCGACGGCCCGCTTGACCTCCTCGATGGTGGTGCCGAGCGCCTTGGCTACCTGGGGGTAGTGATTCTGCTCGATGTCCTTCAGGTGCCTCCGCACGAGGTTCACTTCGATGGCGTCGAGCGGCAGGGAGTCCGGGCCGTCGCCGACCGCCGGGTCCGCCGCCAGTTGCAGCAGCAGGCACTCTCCCAGATTCCGGGCCGCGACGCCGCTTGGCCCGACACGCTGGACGAGCGACAGCACCCTCTCCATCTCCTCGGCCGAGGCGGGGGGCTCGGCTTCCTTTCCCAACTCCTCCAGGGCCGCGCGAAGGTACCCATCGTCGTCGAGGTTGCGGATCACCAGGTCCCCCAGGCGAGCGGTCCGCTCGGGCACGTCCTCCAGATGCCACTCGCCCAGGAGGTGCTGCTGGAGTGTCTGCCCTTCGTCGGGGGCGTTCTGCATGGCTTCGTGTTTGGCATCCGGTTCGCCGCTCGCCGGCCGGCGGGGGCGCCACGCCTCGGACTCGTCGAAGTAGGTTTCCCAGCGGTCCGCCAGGTTCGAGAGGCGCTCGAAGTCCTCGGCGCCGGAACCGGAATCGCGGACCACCAACTCCTGCTCGCCCTCCGCGGCGCCCTGGCCGGCGGGTTCCTCGCCGGCCGCGGTCGCCTCGGGATCTTCCTGCTGGACCTCCAGCACCGGGTTGGCTATCAGTTCCTGGTCTATCCGTTCCTGGAGGGCCATGAGCGGCAACTGGAGGATCTCCATCGCCTGGATCATCCTCGGCGACAGGACCATCCGCTGTTCCAGCCTTTGCCTCAGGCTCGTGTCGAATCGCATGGTTAGGAACCCATCTCGCGCCGGTCGCGCAGGGCGTCGGCGAGCATCCCCTGGTTGGCATACTCGAGGCTCGCGCCCGCCGGCAACCCTCGCGCCAGGCGCGTCAGGCGGACGCCCGCGCCTTGGAGCCGATCGGCCACGAGCACGGCCGTGCCGTCGCCCTCGGCCGTCGCCGCCAGCGCCAGGATGACCTCCTTCGCCTCGCCCTTCTTGATGCGCCGGGCGAGGGCGTCCAGGCTCAGGCTTTCGCTTCCGCGTCCCTCGGCGGGCGCTAGTAACCCGCCCAGCACGTGGTACAGGCCGTCGTACCGGTCCGTCGCCTCGATGCGGACAATGTCCTTGGGCTTCTCGACGACGCAGATGCGGGAGCGGTCGCGGCGGGGGCTCGAGCAGATGGCGCACCGCTTCCCGTCCGCCAGGGCTCCGCACTCGGCGCAGCGGCCGATCCGCGTCTTGATGTCATGAACGGCCTCGGCGAGGGCTTTGGCTTCCGCCTCGTCGCCCTCCAGCAGGTGGAAAGCGATGCGCTCGGCGCTTCGCCGGCCGATGCCGGGCAACCGCCCCAGCGCCTCAATCAGCCGTTCCATTGTTTCCGTGTAGGCGTTCATGGTTTTTCCTGACGCTCCCGGCGTGGGGGCGATCGCGCGACGCGCTCGAAAGGCGTTTTTTACCCCAGCAGGCCGTCGAGGCCGGGCGGCAGGGGCAGACCCCCAAGCAGTTTCGACATCTCCTGTTTTTGAAGGTCGCGCGCCTTGGCCATCGCCTGGCCCACCGCGGCCCGGACCATGTCCTCCAGGAGGTCCACCTGGTCGCGGTTGACGACCTCGGGCGCAATCGCGAGGTCCACGAGTTCCTGCATCCCGTTGACGGTTGCGACGACTCCCGGCGCGCCAGGATCGCCGGCCGAACCTTCCACCGTCTGCTGGGCGAGCGCGCCTTGCGCTTCCTCGACTTTGCGCTTCATGCCGCCCATGTTGCGCATCAGGCCCAGCAAATCGCCGAGTCCGGCCATCTGTCTGCCCTCGTTCGGTCCTAGTCTTCGATGTTCACGATCCGGCCGTCGAACAGGCGGATCGCCTTCTGGATGAGGGGGTCGCTCATCGCCTCGTCGAGTTTTCGGCGTTTCGCCGGTTCTCGCGGCGGGGCTTCAGGCGGCTCCTGGGCCGGCGCTGCGCCCTCGGGAGGCGGCGCGTCATCGGCCGGCGCGTCGAGCGCCTCGTCCGTCGGGGCGCTTTCCTCCTCGGCCGGAGCCGCCGTGGGTGTGTGGTTCGGCGTCAGGGATTGCTTTTTTTTTTCGCTGGCCTGCGCAGCATCCTGCCCGGATGCGGGGGCGGACCGTCCCGGCGCGCCGCCCGCCAGCGCCCCTTCCAGCCGCTCGAGGCGTGCCAGCACCTCCGGGAGCGATTCCATTTCCGCCAGCGACGCCATCCGGACGACCGCCAGTTCCGCCACGGGCCGGCCGTCGGCCGCCCACCGCGCCCGCGACCGCGCCTCGGTCAGGTATCCCATGGTGGCGACGAGGGCGGGAACGGTCCACTTTTCGCCTGCGGCTTCAAGCGCCGAGCGGTCCGGCCCGAAGACGTCTATCAGGGCCACCTCCGTGCCGCACGTCTTCGCCACCAGCAGGTCCCGCACCTGGCGGAGGAACTGGTCCAGCAGCGCCAGGACGTCGGCGCCGGCGGCGAGGAGGTCGCCGAACCGCCGCAGGGCCGTCCCTGCATCCCCTTCGCCGCACGCCCTCAGAAGCGCGAGGACCTCTTCGCCCGAGGCGGCGCCGACCGACTGGCGGACGGCCTGGAGGGTCGCCTGGCCCTCGCCGACGGCGATGGTCTGGTCCAGGAGCGTCATCGCGTCGCGGACGCTGCCGCGCCCCTCGCGAGCGATTGCCTGGAGCGCCTCGGGCTCGGCCTTCACTTTTTCCCTGCGGCAGATGTCGGCCAGGTGCTCGGCGATGCGATCGGTCGGTACGGCACGGAAATCGAACCGCTGGCACCGCGACAGGATCGTCGCGGGCAGCCGCTCCGGATTCGTCGTCGAAAAAAGGAACAGGACGTGCTCGGGCGGCTCTTCGAGGATCTTCAGCAGCGCGTTGAAGGCGTTGCGCGAAAGCATGTGGACTTCGTCAATGTAGTAGATCTTGTAGCGGGCCCGCGCGGGGCGGTAGTAGGCATTCTCACGCAACGTCCGGACGTCGTCCACGCCCGTGTTCGAGGCGCCGTCAATCTCCAGGACGTCCATGTCCTCGCCCAGGTGGATGCGGGCGCAGATGTCGCACGTACCGCACGGCTCGGCCGTCGGCCCTTTCTCGCAGTTCAGGGCCGACGCCAGGACCCGCGCCATCGTCGTCTTTCCGATGCCGCGCGTCCCGCAGAAAAGGTACGCGTGGGCGACTCTTCCCGAGGCAATGGCGCCGGCCAGGGTGCGGGTGATCGGCTCCTGGCCGACCACCTCGTCGAATTGCAGCGGGCGGTAACGCCGGGCTAAGACGGTGTAGGCCATGGTTGCTTACGCGCTCCCCTTCGGGTCGCGGCTAAACGTTTTTTTTGCGCGGCGGGTCTCCGCACCCGCCGCGCGCCGTTCAATCCGCAATATAAAGAATGGCCGTGCACCTCCCGTCGAATCAGGTCAACCGCGGGTGGCGGTCTCCGTGGCTCCGGCCAGATGGCCCCACGGCGCCTGGGCTTTCCGGCTTAGGGCTGCTGCCTTCCGGCCCTGACCCGGTTCACCGGCGACCCATCGCATGGGATCCGACCTTCAACGCCCGGTGGATCGCTCCCTTTCGACCGACCTGAGCCTCGGGGAGGAATTCAGCCCTGCTGGAGCGGGTTGCAGGTACAGGGCACCGCTACCGCCCCGCCTAGCACGGCCATTAATTCCTGGTCGCCTGAGGCGACCCTTACCCCGGTACGCGCCGCGACATGCAAATCCCATGCCACAACGCACCGATCGGCTTCCACCCCAGTATAGCACGCCTGGGAGGCAAAGCAAGGCGAACCCGCGCGTTTCAGCCGCACCTTTCACTGCGGCGGGTGTGTCCACATTTCCTCACCCGGCCCATACGCTTGACGCCTTGCCTTGCCCCCAGTAGGATTGCCCCTGTCATGTTTGCCGGCCTGAATTGTGCCTTTTGGCTAGGTCGTAGAATAGGCGTTGATTGACGGAGTATACGGCGTATCTCCAAAGTCCGGCGGCGAGGAGAATACCATGTTCGTGTTCTTAACTGCGCTCGCAACGCTGGTTATAGCAATCGTGGCGCTCTGTCAAGTCCGAACGGCAACCCGCGCTGCAAAGGCTGCAGAGGTGGCCGCGAATGAGGCCAAAGCGACTCGCTTCGCCGACAACCGCCCCGCACTTGCAATCACGCGATGCGAACGGTCCGTTACTAACCCTATGATTCCAGGTCGGATGGTCCTAGTGACATGGATCGGGCTCAGAATCACAAACTGCGGCAAAGGGCCTGCGTCGGTAAGAAACAGCGGCTTCCGATTGGGCGATATTGAATACGGCCGCGAAGGAGATGAGCCTTTGCCACCGCAGGACCACTATTATCTGCCGCCAGCCCCGACACATTTTGTCGAAATCCCTGATATCCGGTTCCACGAGTTTGCGCGCAAGTGCCTTGGCGCGAGCGCGGGAGGCAACCACTTTCACCAATTGTTCTTGCAGAAGGCAGCACAACCTCAGGATGGAACAGGGCCAAAGCGCCTGGATATTGAAGGATGGATAGAATATGATGACATTTTTGAGAAGCGCCATGGGCAGAAATTCAAGTTCCGTCAAATAGATGGTAACCCTCCGACTTACGAGGTCATTCCGGGAGCGTACTACCAGCCGCGTCACTGCCCCGAGCAAACCGAGACAACAGTCAGTCAAGAGCCGCAGGATGAGCGCGAGTGCAAAAAGGTGGATTGATTTGCGCATACGGGGTGGCCGTCGCGGTAGTGAAAGCATGATGCTGAGAAACGGAAAGGCAAGGGAACCTGACCACTGGAAAGGGGGCAGGCAATGACGACCGATGAACGGCTGGCGAAGGTTGAGCGGGAACTGACCCATGAGAAGCGTTGCATCTGGTGCCTGGCGTTCGCGGGGGCAATCTGCTTGGTGGTTGTCTTTGCATGGATTTTCTTTACGCGCCCCGGCCGATATGCTATATCTGGAACAGGACCGGGATTCGCATACGTGCTTGACACAAAGACAAGCGAGTTGTGGGTACGTAGTCCAGCGACGAAGACGAAATATCTTGGTACAATTGACGAGCCCTAGAACAAACGCAAGGAGGCGCCATGAAACTCATGACTACAATGTCTTTCTTGGCCACAGTTTGTCTCAGCGTTGGCTGCGCTGAGGACACTTCCGCGCCGCCAGCCACGGAGCCTGAAAAGCCAGCCGACCCGGTGATCGAGGCACTCGGATTTCTGGATGCAGAAGCCGCTTGCTCTGATGGGACTATCTACGTTGCAGATGCGTTCTCAGGCAAGGTGGTTTGGCTCGTCAATGGTGAGGCGGTCATTATCACACTTGATGACAAGACGGAAGATTTTTTGTCTTTCAAGTTAATAAGCGATTTCAACGGCGGCGTATATGTGGTGGGAGAGAATCGCCTTTGGTATATCAAATCAGGTGTGGCGAAACCGGTGTCCCCTGTTTCAGTATCTGCAATTTCCCCAGATGAACATAAGGTAACTGCGCAGTCAGCGAATTGGGCAGCCTTGATAACCTATGGGAGAGAACAATTCGACGAAGGGTATGAAGCAGGAAGAGAAGCAGAAAAAGAAGAGGCCTGGTCAGGCTATCCTGAAGAATGACGAAATCTGCCACGTCCGATAAGATGCCAGGATCGGGTGGCCTGCCGAGGGCCGGGCCGTCGCGGTAGCGTGGCGGGCGGCGCTGGGCGAGCGTTCGGGTTACTAACGGGAAAGGGGGCTTACAATGACGCCTGAGGAACGGCTGGCGAAGGTGGAGCGGGAACTGGCGGAGTTGCAACACGAGGTGCGGACCCGACGAGTCACCCTCCTGGACGAGAACGGCAAAACCCGCGCCTTGCTGACCGTGCTCGCGGACGGGCCTGGGCTGAACCTGCTCGACGAGAACGGCACGCTTCGCGCCGTGCTGGGCGTGGATGCGGACAGGGCGGCCCTGAGCCTGCACGACGCAGCGGGCGAGACCCGCGTCTTGCTGACCGTGCTCGCTGACAGTGCGGGGCTGGATCTGCAGGACGCGGCGGGCAAGCCCCGCGCAGGGCTGGCCGTGCTCCCGGGCGGGGCGGGGCTGGACCTGCTCGACGCGGCGGGCAAGCACCGCGCGGCGCTGACCGTGCTCGCGGACGGGCCGGGGCTGAACCTGCTCGATTCGGCGGGCAAGCCGATCTGGACCGCCCCGTAAGGCGACAAGGGAAAGGGAACTAACGCCGTGAGTTTCCCGAAAGATTGATACACACCCTGACGGGCGGCGGCCCGTCAGGCGTCCGGGCCGGCCTTGGGCCCCGGAGCGGCGTTCCGCTTCGGGCACTTGGTCACGGCCGCGAGGGCGGCCTCGACCGTCGGATGAAGATCGAACAGGCGGTCCAGGTGGCTTAAGCGCAGGATGCTCGCGACGGCGCTGTGGAGGTTGGCGAAGGCGACGCGCCCGCCCCGTGCCGCAAAGTGGTGATGGACCCGCACGAGGCTCCCCAGGCTCCAACTGGAAATGTACGAGAGGCGCCCCAGGTCCAGGACGACGCACGAGGCCCCCGCGTCCAGCGCCCGGTACAGCGCCTGAATGAAAGCGTCGGTGTTGGTGTGGTCCAGGCCGCCGTCCAGCGCCAGCAGCGTGGCGCCCTCGACTCCGCTCGGCCGCTCGTGGATTTCCATGTTCGTCCTCTCGCCGCAAAAAGCAGGGAACTGGGAGCCACCGTTATCCTACCTGTCCCTCGGCGGGGCTGTCAAAGCGAAATCGTGCCGAAAAGGGCTCGATATTTCGGGCGCCCTTGATAGGATGGGCTATGCACCACCGGCCGCTGGGGTGACACGGATGCATCGGGACCTCGCGCCTGACGGACCGGCGGCTGGAAGGAGACGAAGAGCCATGAAACGTGCCGCACTGCTTCTGGCGCTGCTTGCGCTGGCGCCTGCCGCCGGATGCCGAACCGTCTCGCGCGCCCCGAGCGCCGAGGACGACCTCGGGGGCCTCGATTTCCGCGAGGTCGTCCAGAGCGCCAAGGACAAAGTCTTCCCCGCCGTCGTGTATATCAAGGCCATCCGCGAGACGCACGAGGCCGGCAAGAAAATCTCCCAGGAGGTGGCGGGCAGCGGCGTCATCGTCAGCCCCGAAGGCGAGGTCCTGACCAACTGGCACGTCGTGGACAAGGCCGTCCAGTGCCGATGCCTCCTCTACGACGGCCGTGCCATGGACGCCGAGATCGTCGGCACGGACAAGGACACCGACCTGGCCGTCCTGCGCCTGAAGCGTCCGGACGCCGAGCCTGTCCCTTACGCCGAACTCGGCGACTCGGAGGTCCTCAAAGAGGGCGACTTCGTCATGGCCATGGGCGCCCCGTGGGGTCTGTCGCGGAGCGTCTCGATCGGCATCATCGCGTGCACCAGCCGCTTCCTCCCCGAGCGCAGCGAGTATAGCCTCTGGCTTCAGACCGACGCCTCCATCAGCCCCGGGAACTCGGGCGGCCCGCTCGTCAACACCCAGGGCCAAGTGGTCGGCATCAATACGCTGGCGGCGATGATGGGCGGCGACCTCGGCTTCGCCGTCCCCTCCCAGACCGTCCGGTACATCCTGGAGCAGATCCGCGACTCCGGCAAGGTGAACTGGAGTTGGACCGGCCTGCAACTCCAGCCCCTGCGCGACTTCGACCGCAACACCTACTTCGATGGGACCGACGGCGTCATCGTCGCCGAGACCGACCCCGAAAGCCCCGCCCGGCGTGCAGGTTTGCTCGCGCGCGATCGCATCCTCCGCATCGGCGACCGCCCGGTCAGCGCCCTGAGGCCCGAGGACCTCCCCGCCGTCCGCCGGCTCATCGGCCTTCTGCCCAAGGGCGAGGCCGTCGAAATCGCCTTCCTCCGCGACGAGCAGCCCATGAGCGTCGTCCTCACGCCCCGCGAAAAGGGCAAGGTCGAGGGCGAGGAACTCGACTGCCCACGCTGGGACTTCACCGTCCGCGAAATCAACCAATTCGACAACCCCGACCTCTATTTTCACCGCAAACAGGGCGTCTTTCTCTACGGCATCAAGTCGCCCGGCAACGCCGCCAACGCCGACCTCCGCCCCAAGGATATCCTCCTGTCGATTGACGGCCAGGACGTCAAAACCCTCGACGACGTCAGACGCCTCCACGCCGAGACAATCGCCAACGTCCGCCAGCGCTACCGCGCCATGATCTCGGTCCTCCGCAACGGACTGCTGCGGCAGATGGTCCTCGATTTCTCACGCGACTACGAAAAGGAATGACGGTCCCCCGGACCTTCCCAAGAAGGAGTCTCGACGATGAACGCTCGAATCGTGTTGGCGGCGGTCGTGCTGGCGGCCTGGGCGGCCCCGATGCCGGCGGCCGAGGAACCCGCCCCGGCCGACTACGCCCACGTGGCCGATAAACTGGCGCCCAGCCTCGTCCGCGTCGAGTACACCCTCAAACCCGACAAGGGCGAGGACCCCACCGCCAACGGCTATACGCGGGCCTCGTGCCCCGTGCGACTCTTCGACGCCTTCAACGCCTCGACCCCGGTCCGCGAGGAACGGCCCATGGAGGTCGAGGGCTTCCTCGTGGCGCCCGACCTGGTCGTCAGCCCCGACCCGATGATCCATCCTCGCTTTGTCGAGTCCGTGGCCGTACGCTTCGGCGACGCCGTCGTCCCCGCCAAGGCCGTCCGCTTCGCCCGCGATTCCAATGCCGTTTTCCTCAAGACCGAGAAACCCCTCCCCGGCGCCCAGCCGCTCGCCTTCGACCCCGCCGCCGCGGAGCCTTATCTGGTCGTGACCTACGGCTACGCGGAGGACGGCTGGACGACCGACGTCGGCTCGCTGGGCTCCGCCGTCGCCGTCTCCGAGACCGGACGAAAGGTCCGGCGCGCCCCGCTCGCCTGCCTCCTCGTGAGCGAGGCGGGTGTGCCCGTCGGCATGTCGTTCAGCGGGCGCCTGGCCGCGGACGATTCATGGAAAGGGTCGCCCCTGGACTGGCCGGCCCTCTCGGCCGACGAACTCCAGGCCCTCTGCGACAAGGTGGCCTCCGTCGCCGACCGCGCCGTCCTGCGGGTCCAACTGGGTTTCCGCAGCCCGAAAAAGGACCAGGGTAGTCAGAGTTATTCCTCGCGCGACGAGGACTCCGCCACCGAACGCCACGTCGCCGGCCTTCTGCTCGGTCCCCGCGAGGTCCTTGTCCTGGAGAACCTCGACCAGAAGGCAACCGCACGCCTCGAGCGGATCCAGGTCTTCCCGGCCGAGGGCGAGCCCGTCCAGGCCACGTTTGCCGGCACGCTTAAGGATTACGGCGCCTTCGTCGCCACCCTCCAGCAGCCGCTTGATGGCGCCGTCGCCGGCGCCGACGGCGACATCCGACGGTTCGACCGCGCCCTCCTCGTCGGCGCCGACGTCCGCATCCAGGGAGAAAACCGCGTCTCCTACTTCTCCCCACGACGCATCCCCGAGTTTGACCAGGGCTGGAAACGCCACATCTATCCCCAACTCCCCGGCAGCGACGAGAGCGTCTTCCTCTTCGACGCCGATGGACGACTCGTCGCCTATCCCATCGCCCGCCGGCCCAAGCCCGGCCAGCAGGAACGATGGTCCACCGAGCGGCCGGTTCTGACCGCCGCCGCCCAACTCGCACCCGTCCTGGCCGCCCTCGCCGACTCCTGCGACCCCCACAACGTCCCCCTCTCCGAAGAGGAGGAAAACCGCATCGCCTGGATGGGGGTGCTCTTGCAGCCCATGAACCGCGAACTGGCACGCGCTAATGGGGTCTCCCACCTGACGCAGGACGGCGAGACCGGCGCCATCGTCTCCTACGTCTATTCCGGTTCCCCCGCCGACCAGGCCGGCGTCCAGGCCGGATGGATTCTGCTGCGGCTCCATGTGGCCGACTACCCCAAACCCATCGAGGTCACCCTCCAGTACGACCGCTCCGCCGATTGGGAGTTCCCCTGGGACCGCCTCGACGAACTCTCCGAGGAATACTACGACCGCATCCCCATGCCCTGGCCGGCCGTCGAGACCTCCTTCACCCGCATGATCACCGACATCGGCTTCGGCAAGACCTACCAGGCCGAGTTCGTCGCCCTTCGACCGGCTCAGGGCGACCCCGAGCCGTTCGACCATGCTCACGGCCCTGAGCCTGTCGAAGGGCATGGTCGAGGGGTCGCCGCCGGCCAGACCGTTATGAAGGATTTCGAGGTCGTTCAGAGCCCGACGCACTTCGGCACGGCGGCGAAGTTCAAGTCCGACCCGCTCGGCCTCACCGTCCGCGACATGACCTACGAGGTCCGACGCTACCTCCAGAAGGCCGACGAGGACCCCGGCGTCGTCGTCTCCAAGGTCGAGCCCGGAAGCAAAGCCTCCGTCGCCGGCGTCAAACCGTACGAGACCGTCACCCACGTCAACGACCAACCGGTGATGACCGTTAAGGACTTCGAGCGCCTCATCGCCGGCCAGACGGAACTGCGCCTCAGTGTCAAACGCATGGTCCAGGGCCGCGTGGTCAAGATCACGCTCGGCCCGCCCGCCGCCCCCGAAGGGGCAAGCCCGGCGACCGAGCCTGTGGCGGCGCCCTCCGAAACGCCGAGCGGCGAAGGCGCCGCGCCGTAGCGGCGGGGGGTGGACCGGTGGGGGACCCGGCTTCGTCCTGATGAATCCGGACTTCCGGCTTCGTCTGCGACTACGCCGTGACAAGTCGCCGTGGCAGGAAATTCCGAAAATTTTTTTCTGGGGGGCGGGCGGATTTTGGGGCGATTTTTGGGGGGGTCGCAACCGAGTTTCCAAAGCGCCAGGGGCGTTTTGGGGTGTGGAAGACTCCACGTGGAGTGCAAAACGCCCCATTTTCACGCGACTATGCCCCCGATTTTCCCCGACAATGGGCGACAACCGCCCCGTTTTTGCCTCGCAAAACCCTCGTTTTAGCGACTATGTTATGGGGCGGCGTGGATGGAATGGCCGTTTTCCCGTGAAGTTTGGCACGGGATTTGCATACGGCCTTCAACGCAGAGAACGCAGAGATCGCAGAGGAGAATTGGGAAAAAGCAAACAACGTACCCACGAGGGGGAGGGTGGTTTCAACGCGGAGGTCTGCCCTGACGGCACGCAGAACCCAAGGCTTGGGGGCCGGAAAAAGCTTGCAGAATCAAGAAAACAAGAGAGAGTAAGGAAATCAGGACGCCCACGACGGTCGTGGGTAGGTCCACCCGGGATATTCCGGTTCTCTCCTCTTGGCACAGAAATCGGGGGCAGGTCACTACGACCGTCGCGGGCGAGCGTTGGCTCGGGCCGTGTGTGTCGTAGAGCGGCCGATGCACAGAATGAAAGGACGAAGGGATGCGGACGACGAACAGGCGCCGGCGCCATGAAGGGGTGTTGCCCTCCGCAGGCCGCTTTTCCTGGCGCGCCGGAGCCGGCACGGTGATCTATTGTGCGGCGGCGTTCCTGACTTTGGCTGCCGCGGGGTGTCGTGCCCATCCGATCAGCCTGGTCACGATGCTCGTCGGCGACGCCGTCAACGACGCGGATGTGAAGGATCGGCGGGAACTCTTGATGGGTGAGCCGGAGGCGGCGGCCGACAGCATGTTCGGCGCGCGGCAGGAAACCCTCGTTGACGTCGACCGGCAGGGCGTGAGCATGATCTTTTATCCGGTCAAGGGCGATCTGCTCAAGTCGTCGCGATACATCGTGGAAGTGGAGAATGGCAAGATCGTGGTGTTCACCAAGACGAAACAGAACATTGACGGCGTCGAGGACCTTGTCCACAATGCGAGTCTGGAGAAGAAGCTCGTTGGCAAGTCCCCCGCCGAGTGTTCCGAGGAAGACGACCTCGGCGTCCCCTTGCGGACGCTGCGCAGCCGGGAGAAAAATCAATTGCTCCGCGTGTATGACGTCCGAAACTGGTCGGATTTTATGGGAGCACGGTATTGCGTGCTGCGATTTGACGCTAGCGACCGTTGCGAGAGTGTCGCGCTCATCGGCGTCAGTGCGTCCACAAGAGAGGACCCGATAAGGCGCTAGGTCCGAATTGAGTGTTGTGGCCCCGGAAATCGAGCAGGGAGTCCGGCGCCGCCGGTTTTCTTTGCCCCTAACTCTTTATGGGGACTAGCTTTACGGTGTTGACCCTCGTCAACGGTTGACACGAGCACCTTTCGCGTGTATGATACTACTGGCGGTATCAGACAATGAAACGGAAAAAGTGCCTCCTGCTGCTGCCGACCTCGTACAACGACGGGACAGAGGTTCCGCCGGCCGAGATATCTCGGGCATTGATGGAAATCGACAGAAGATTTGACGGTTATTCGGTGGGCGGGTTTGTGGACGGGAAATACAAAATGGCTGATGGCACGAAGGCCAAGGACAAGTCGGTGGTCGCTTGGGTTATCGTGGATGAAAGCCAAGTAGAAGATGTCAGGACGAAGGCCGCTCGCATTGCCGCCATCCTCAAGCAAGAGGCGCTCTATTTCGAGGTGACGGACGTGGAAGTGGATTTCGTGAAACCATCGCCGGAGACGGGAGAGGAGTCATGAGCAAGGTCAGCGACATTCTTGCCGAAGCCCAAGGCTTGGCGGAGAAGTCGAAGACTTGGGCAGATCTGTCCAATGCGCTGTTCGACCCGCTGGACGGGCTAGTGGCTAAGGGTTTCCCCGAGGCCGCAGAGCGGGCTGCTTTTCGGAAGAGCGAAGTCTATGAGCATCTCCACAAACTCGTCGAGCAGAAGATGCAGCAAACCGGAGTCTTGGCTGGCTCTGTAGCGAAGAAGAGCGGAAGGTTCCTTGTTCGGGTTCCCAAGTCCCTTCACGCGGCACTGGAGCAGGAAGCTGCTGCTGAGGGAACCAGCCTTAACCAGCTTGTGCTAGCGAAACTCTCGGCCAGGTTCGGCAGTCTCTTGGGGGGCAAGACTGCATCCATCATCCAAGCCTTCGGTGAGGTTAGGAAGGGCTGTTCTGCGGACCGCGTTGTTGCAGACCCGGCGATGAACCGGCAGTTCCTGAGTCGGTGCAGAGAACTTGGCCTATCTGGGACGGACTTTGATCTCAACTGGACACTCTTAGGTGCTCGCAAGAGGGGGTTGATGAGTGACCTTCCGAAAACGAAGAGCTACACCGTTGCCAAAAGGGATGAGTTCGAGTACGCATCGGAGTTGGCGGTTCGGCATCTGCAACTGATGAAGGATGTCTCATTGGACCGCATTATCTGTGATCCCGATCTGGCCGAGGAGTTTGACCGGTACGCAATGCAATTGGCTCCGGGATTTACCCCACTCGATTACCGGTGGGTTGCGTTGGGTTGGCGCAAAGCCGGGAGGATGCGCAAGGACTTGGAGAACAGAGTTGAAGTGCCAAAACTCGAACCTGTTTGTGGCGTGACACAATTGAAAGCATCTTCCTTGCCAAAAACTAGTGGCTTGTACCTATTCTCTAGCCAGCGGAAGCCTGTTTTCATTGGTCAGACAGACGATCTGCGTCACCGCATAGAACGACACATGGATGTCAGCGCTTCCAAGGGATTGCCGGACTGGTTGTGGGACGAGGGACCACTGGACCTGTCACTTGCTGAGACGCCTGGTGTTCTGAAGACCATTCGGCAACTGACGGAGCTTCTTCTGGTGAAGAAACTCAAACCGTTCCTGAATGTTCAGCGTTCGGCTGCGTGAAGCCTGAAGAAGGCGCAAGAGCTCAGATGCGTTCGACAAAACTCAGACCGCCTGTCAAATGGCACGGTGGAAAGCATTACTTGGCGCCGGTGATCATCTCGCACTTTCCGCCACACCGTGTCTATTTAGAGCCTTTTGGCGGGGCGGCCTCTGTGCTGTTGAATAAGCCGCCCGTGGAGGTCGAGGCATACAACGACCTCGATCTGCGAATAACGCGGCTCTTCCGCGTCCTGCAGCGCCGGGGCCAGGAATTTATTGCGCGGGTGCAGTTTATCCCATACAGCCAGAAGGAGTTCGAGGACGCGGGGTCCTATCCTTCTGGTGCGACTGACCTTGACAAGGCGGTCTGTGATTTTGTGCGGTGGCGTCAATCTTTCGGTGGAAAAGGGAAAACGTGGAGTTACACGACATCACGCGCCAGAGGCGGCATGGCTGGAGATGTGAATGCTTGGTGGACCGCGATAGACCAGCTGCCGGCGATTATCGAACGGCTCAGGCGCGTGGAGATCTTATACCAGCCCGCACTTGAGGCTATTCGTCGCTTTGACAGCCCGGAGACGCTCATCTATTGCGATCCACCGTACCTTCACGAGACGAGGGACCCGAACAGCCGTGATGTCTACGGAGTGGAAATGACCGAGGAAGAGCACCGGGAACTAGCGTCGGCCTTAAACACCTGTGAGAGCAAGGTCGTCTTGAGTGGCTATCCATCGTCACTGTACGACGGGCTCTACCGATCGTGGCGGTGTGTGGAGATCGACATTGCCAACCACGCGGCGGGTGGCAGGAAGAAAGCCAGGAAGACAGAGGTCTTGTGGATAAGGGACTGACGAACACTGTATCCGTGGGGGCGACATGGCGGAGAGTTCCGGGGACGCAATACTTAATTCGGTCTTCGCCCGGGCTTGGGCCCAGGCCGGCCATTCCATGCCGATAGGCTAATCCGACCGCACGCGCCGGTCAAGGCCAGGTCCGTATCTGAGTCACCCGGCCTATTCGCCGAGTTTGACGGCTGTGCCGTAGGCAAGGAGTTCGGCGGCACTGCCCACGACGCTCGTTGTCATATAGCGGACGTTGATGACGGCGTCCGCCCCCATCTCGGCGGCCTGGGCGATCATCCTGCGGGTGGCGGTTACCCGGGCCTTTCCCATCATCTCTGTGTATTCCGTCAATTCGCCGCCGAGGATCAACCGGACCAGGGCGGATAGGTCTTTGCCGAGCCAGATGGCGAATACCGTATGGCCCTGGACGAGACCGAGAACCTCCGTGATCCGGCGGCCAGGCAGTTCTGCGGAGTTCAATAGCCGAACCGTGCGCTCGGGCTCCATAGGCAGCGGCTCCGCTCCGGATGTCTTATTCCTCCTTTGTTCGAGAGCCACGGTCGCAAGGACCACAAGGATGCCGCCCAGAAGGCAGAAGACGGCTATCCGGAGCCACCAGGGCACGACCGGATCCGTGGCAGCGACCACGTACCAGGGTATCCCGGCGAATACGGCCGTGAAGAGCCCCAGCACGAAGGCCAACGAGCCGATCTGTCGAATGGTTTTCATGGTTTCTCCTTAGACCGCGAACCCCCAGCATTTCATAACGTCCGGCCATTCCATCCCGATAGGCTAATCCGACCGGATGCGCCGGTCAAGGCCAATCAAGTGTCCGTCCCCCAGAACTCAGGGTCAGTCCAAATACTGAGCCGTAAGCGACTGGAGTTTCGTCGCGAAATGGCGGCCCGGCCCGCCGGGGGCGGGGCGAGCCCAATGCGGAACGCGGCCCCTCGATCCCGACCCCATCGGGACTCGGGCCGCCCTGAGCAAGGTCGAAGGGCGGAACCCGGAGAGCGGAAGGAGAAGCAAGGTATCACAGCGAGACCCCTCCGCTGCGCTTCGCTCCGGTCGGGGTGACAACGCGGGGGGAGGCGAACGGGGTGAGGCGGGGGGCTAAGAAAATTGGAGCCACCTCCGGGATTTGAACCCGGAACCCCCGCTTTACGAAAGCGGTGCTCTACCGTTGAGCTAAGGTGGCCCCGTCGGGACGCCCGCGCAGCGTCCAGAGTCGGAGGATTATATCGGCAAACCGGCGGGGGAATCAACCTCAATTGCGGATTGCGGAGTGCGCGGAAAAGGGGACAGGCACCTTTTCCAAACGGCCGGAAAAGGAGCCAGTCCCCTTTTCCGGGCCGCCAGGGGAGAGGGAGTTACGGAAGAGGCTCTACAGGTTTTCGCCGAAGAGGAAGGCGCGGGCGAAGCGGTCGGCGATCCGGCGATTGGTGAAAATAAGGGGTAGAAGGAACTGGAGGTTGACGTTGGGCATCTGAAGGTAGGGGGCCATTTCGCGTCGCCAGGCGGAGCGGAACTCCAGAAGCGCGTCCTGGCAGGTCGTGCCTTTTCTTTCGCCGCGGTCGGCGGCAAGGGCTTCCAGGATGCAGCGAGCGGCAATGCTCGCGCTCCAGACGGCGGGATAGATGCCTTCGCCGGAGGCGGCGGCGGCGAAGCCGCCCGCGTCGCCAATCAGGACCGTGCGTTTGCCGACGTGGTTCTCAAACTCGATGGCGGCGCCGGCGGGGATGATGGCGGCGACGGGCTTTGCGGTGTGGGCGCCTTTGGGCAGGCGGCCGGTGTCGCGCAGGCCCTTGACCCAGGCGTCGTAGAGCGAGCGGAGGCGCGCGGCGTCGGTGCCCGCGTCGCCGCCCGCGTCGCCGCGAGGCGTGCGAGGCGTGCCGCGGATGCCGATGCCGACGTTGACCGTGCTGTGTCCGGGGAAGGCCCAGGCGTAGCCGGACGCCGCTGCGAAGCCGAGGGCGACGTGGATGGCGCCGCCGTCGAAACCGTCGGCGAGTTGCTTTTTCGTGAGGCGGACGTCTTTTGCCAGGGCGGAGACGACCTGGTCGCAAGGCCAGTGGTCGCGCAGGCCGAGGGCGCGAGCGACGAGGCTCGAGGCGCCGTCGGCGCCGATGAGGATGCGTGCGGAGACGCGCTTGCCGGAGGCGAGGACGGCGGTGACGCCGGTTTCGGCGGCCTGGATGGATTGGACGCGGCGGCCGAGGAAGGTTTTGGCGCCGGCTTTGGCGGCGGCGCGGACGAGTTCGGCGTCGAAGGCGCGTCGCGAGACGATGTAGCCCAGGTGCGACCGGCCGGAATAGCGGGCGGTTTGGGCGAGGTCGGGCGAATGGAAAACGAGGGTGCGGAAGGGGACGGCGCGGACCTTGCGTCGGACCTTGTCGAGGAAGGGGAACTGTCGGACGGCGCGGGCATTGAGCCAGCCGGCGCAGGGTTTGGAGCGTGGGAAGCGAGCGGCGTCGAGGAGAGCGACTCGTGCGCCGGCGTCGGCGAGGAGGATCGCGGCGGCGGCGCCGGCGGGTCCTGCGCCGAGGATGAGGACATCGTAGTCGGTCGGTGCTTTCATATTCCAGAGGCTCTAACAGAGTGGGTGGCACGGGCGCCCTGCTTACCCGTGCACTGGCGGATCCCGGCGCGCCGGGACCAGTGCCACCCGTCCGTGGCCTTTCAATCGAGAATCATTTTTGGATTCGTTCGAATTCCTGCCAGAGGGCGGTTTCGGCGTCTTCGTAGCGGGTGAAGGTTTCTTCGAGGCGTTTGAGCATGGCCTGGAGGGTTTCGGGGTCGAGTTGGACGCCCTTTTCCTTGGCCTCGATCATGGACTGCAGGGTGTCGGCGAGTGCATCGAGGTCGGTGGCGGCGGAGGCGAAGGCGCGAGCGGCGTCGTAGAGGTTGAGGGATTCGACCTCGGCCTTGTCGGGCCGGGCGAGGAGCCGCCAAGGCGCGCGTCGGACCTCCTTGGCGGTGGCCTTGAGGTGCTCGCTGGTTTCGCGGAAGTTTTGGAGGGTCTGGGCGATTTCGCCCTTGTTGAGTGCGACGAGTTGCTTGGCGTCGGCGGCGACGTCGCGCAGGTCGCGGAGGATTTCCTTGATGTTCTGCTTTTCCTCGACGCCGATGCCGAGTTCGTCGGCGGCGGCGGCGAAAGGCGAGGCCTGGGCGCCCTGGATGGCCCCTGTGGCTTTCTTTCCGAAGCCGACTTCCTCGATGTTGATGGCCGACTGACCCATCAGGCTCTGGGTGATGACGATGCGGGCGTTCTCATAGATGGTGAAGCGGGTGGGGATTTGGCCGACGACTTCGACCTGGTAGCATTTGCCCACGGCGGTGGGCGGGCAGGGGACCTCGACGACGGCGACGTCGGTGACGCGGCCGACGGGATGGCCGGCCATGAGGATCGGCCCGCCGGTCTTGATGTTCGGGGCGGTCTCGAAACGGATGCGGAGGGTCCGGGTGTCCTCGAACCAGGTCTGCCAGCCGCCGACGAGGACGAGGATGACGGCGACGGCGGCGGCCATGAGGAGGACGAAGGCGCCGGCGACCATTTGATTGCGGAGGGGATGGTGTGGCATGGAGGGCTCCTTAGGGTGGGCCGGGTTCGAAGCCCAGCAGGTCCTCGAGGTAATCGGTTTTGGAGACGCGCAGGGGGATGGGCCCGTCGGCGAGTCCCTGGACGAATTGTCGGACGCGCGGATCGGCGGGGTCGCGGAACTGCTGGGGCGTCCCGACGGCGATGAACTCGCCGTTGTAAAGCATGGCGATGCGGTCGGCGATGTGCAGGGCGCTTTTCATGTCGTGGGTGACGACGACGCTGGTGACATTGAGTTTCGTTCGCAGGTCAATGACAAGTTGGTCAATGACGCTGGTGGCGATGGGGTCGAGGCCGCTGGTGGGTTCGTCGTAGAAGAGGAGTTCGGGGTCGAGCGCGATGGCGCGGGCCAATCCCACCCGTTTCCGCATGCCGCCGGAGATCTGGCTTGGGGCCAGGTCCTCGAAGTCCCTCAGGCCCACGAGTTCGAGTTTCATTTTGACGATCATGCGGATGATGCGTTCGTCCAGATCGGTGTGTTCGCGGAGGGGGAGGGCGACGTTCTCGCCGACCGTCATGGAGGAATACAGGGCGCCGGACTGAAAGAGGACGCCGAAGCGTCGGCGGAGGCGGTCCCTCTCGCGAGGCGAGGCGCAGCAGAAGTCCTCGCCCCAGAGGCAGACGTGGCCGCCGTCGGGCGTGTACTCGCCGATGATGGTCCGCAGGAGCGTGCTCTTTCCGCAGCCCGACCCGCCGATGATGACGAGCGTCTCGCCGCGTGCGACGGCCAGATGGATGTCCTTGAGGACGGAGCGTCCCTCGAACGTTTTCTGGACGCCCTTCAGTTCGAGGATGAGTTGGTCGCCGTCGGCCATGGGTTCTATTCCGGCCAGATGAAGTAGAAGAAGGCGGTGAAGGCGCAGTTGGCGGCGATGATGAGGAAGATGCTTCGGACGACGCTCAGGGTGGTGGCGCGTCCGACGCCGCCCGCGCCGCCGGTGACGCTGAGCCCCTCGTAGCAGGAGACGATGACGATGATGAATCCGTACACGCCGCCCTTGATGAGGCCGGTGAGAACGTCCTTGACGGTGAGGGCCTCGACGGCGGTATGGTAATATTGCCAGGGGTCCATTTGAAGTACGCCCCAGGAGATGAGCCCGCCGCCGGTTGTGGCGACGACGTTGGCCAGCACTGTCAGAGCGACGGTCATGATGATGCAGGCGATGACGCGCGGAACGACCAGGAAGCGCACGGGGGGGATGGCGCTGGTGCGGAGGGCGGCGAGTTCCTCGCCGACGACCATGGTTCCGAGTTCGGCGGCGATGGCGGCGCCCGCGAACCCCGTCAGGACGATGGCGGCGAGCAGGGGCCCCAGTTGCGGGAAGACCGCCTTCGCCACGACCGTCGCCAGTTGCCCCAACTGGCCGTACGTCTCCAGCACCGGGGCGAGGGTGAAGGCGAGCGTCATGCCGACGAACAGTTGGACGAGAAACACGATGGGGATGGCGCGGACGCCGAGGCGGACCATCTGGTAGAAGGTTTCGTCGGCCTTGATGCGGGGGCGGACGATGAGGCCGGCGGCGCCGCGCTTCAAGGTTTCCCACGCGAGGTACCACAGGCCGCCAACGTACTCGAGCACGCCGCCGCTCTGGGCGCCGAGACGGGCGAGGAACTGGGCGAAGCGGGCGTCGCTCACGTCCTCAGGGCCTCCTGGACGGTCGGGGCCGTCAGAAACACCGTGTCGAGCCGCGCAATCTCAAAGACGCCGCGCACGCGGTCGGTCATGCCGGCGAGGACGAGTTTGCCCTTGGTGCGGCTGGTGCTCTGGAGGGCCTCGACGAGCGTGGCCACGCCGCTCGAATCAATATAGGTTGTTCCGGCGAGGTCCAGCACGAGCCGTCCGGGGTGCTCGCCCACCGCCTGCCGCAGCACCTGCCGCAGCGCGGGCGACGAAAAGACGGTCACCTCGCCGGCGATGGCGAGGACGACGGCGTCGGCCTCGCGGCGGGACTTGACTTGGAGGTCCTCGGTTTGGATATCGTACGGGCCTGTCATGTGCCCCTCGCTTTCGGTGTGTCGGCGGTCGCTTTGCCGGAGGCGTCGGCCGGCGCGCCGCCGCCCTCGCTCTCCCACCACGCGCGCCACTGGCCGATGATGCGTTCGCGCTCGGCGCTCGAGCGGGCGCGGTGGAAGCCGAAGTCCCGGCCGGTCAATTTGTGAAGGGCGGAGGCGGCGAAGAATCGCACGCCCTCGTCCTCGGACTCCAGGAGGGTGATGAGTTCCGGCACAAGAGTACGGTCGTCAGCGCGGACGACCTGGTAGATCGTGTTGACCTGGACGCGCGGGTTGTCCTCGCGCAGACGGCGCAGGGTCGTTTCGCGGTCGGGCATGCAGCCGGCCAGGGCGAGCGCGGCCGCCAACACGGCGGCGACCCTCGCGCCTCTCGACATGAATTGCGACCCGGCGAATCGGATCATGGAACCACCCGACGAAAAGTGCCCTTTCGGATTATATCCCCCGCCGTCCCCCGCCTGCAAGGAAATTGGCCCGACGCTATCTTGACCCGAGCGCTTTGGGGTTTTGACAATGGGGAGCACCTCCTATCGGGCTCCGCTTCACCAAACGCGTGCTTGCCGCGGAAGGGTGCGCTAAGGTTTGTGGCTCCACCGCCGGCGGCGCTCGATGCGGTCGCCGGGACGAATCACGCATCGCCGGCCCAGCACGATCAGCGGGACGGGCGGACCCTCGGCGTCGGCCTGGATAGCCAGCCGCCGCGGCTCGATGCGGAACCTGAGGCGCAGGCCGCGGTACCGGATGCTGAACTGGAGGCGCTTCCACTTTTTCGGAAGACGGGGAGCGACGCGGAGGCCGTCCTCCATGACGCGGACGCCGCCGAAGCCGGCGACGATCGCGCTCCACCCGCCCCCCAGCGCCGCCGCATGGAGGCCGGCGTCGGTGGCGCCGTCGCGGCGCGTGCCGTCCACTTCGCACGCCTGGACCATGTAGCGGTAGGCCTTGAGCTCGCAGCCGGCGTCGAGCGCGGCGATCGCGTGCATGGACGGCGACAGCGACGACTCGTGAGCCGCGAGCGGCTCGTAGAAGTCGAAGTTGCGGCGGAGGATGCGCGGCGTCCGCAACTCGGGCAGAAGGTAGAGCGCCATCAGGACGTCGGCCTGCTTGATCCGGCGGTCGCTCCGGAAGAACCCGTCGAACTGCTCGTACAGGCCGGTCTTCGGGTCGAAGTGGATGACGAGGCCGTCGGCGACCTTTCGCCAGAGCCGCGGCTCAGCCGGTTTCAACGCGAACCGCCGGACCGCCGCGCGGTAGTCGCCCGGCCGCGAGGCCTTGAGTTCATCCAGGAGGTCGCACGCCTTCCGGAGGTTCCAGCGGGCCATGGCGCTAGTGTAAACGCTGTTATGGACGGCCTGGTGGTACTCATCCGGGCCGATGACCTTGCGGAGTTCGTACACGGAGCGGCCGTCGCGCACCGCCGGCCGCGCGCGGCTGGCCCAGTAGCGGGCCGTGCCGACGAAGATCTCGAGGCCCGGCCCCAGGAGCGTCGCGGCGTCGCCGGTCGCGAGGTAGTGCCGCCAGAAACCGAACGGCACGTCGGCGTTGACGTGGACCTGCTGCTCGCCGCCCCACCAGCGGAAACGGTTGATCCACTTCGGACAATCCTCGAGGCCGGTGTCGGCGCTTTCCCACGGGAACTTGATGCCCCGGCATCGGGCCGCGGCGGCATTGCGGCGGGCGGTCTTCACGCGATCCGCCCGGTACGAGAGCAGCGCTCGCGCGATCTCCGGAAACTCCTGGGAGAAGAATGGAAGCATGTAAACCTCGGTATCCCAGAAAATGTGGCCGGCGTAGCCCGGGCCGGAAAGCGTCTTGGCGGGGATGCTCGCCGCCAGGCCCAGCCGCGCGTTGTGGAGCGAGGCCGCCTGGAGAAGTTGAAAGACGAAGAACCGGGCCATCGTCTGCACGAACGGGTCGCCGGAGATCCGGATGTCGGCCTGGCGCCAGTAGTCGGCCCACGCGGCGGCGTGCTCGCGCTCCAGGCGAGCGAAGGACGGTGCGGCCGCCGCCTCGGCCCGCACGTTCCCCAGAGGGTCGGCCTGGCGATAGGACGTGTCAATCGCCACGACCTTTTCCAGGGCGTACGCGCGTCCCCGCTCCGCGGCGAAGCGGTACTCCAGGCCGATCGCGCCGCGGGCGCGGACCGGGCGCGGGCGGACCGCGACCGCCCGGCCGCCGGAGATCAGCCGGTGGCGGGCCGCCTGGGCGATGGCGATCCGCTGTCTCGAGCGTCCGCACCACCAGCCACACCGTCTCGTCCTCTCGGCCCTTGGCTCGCTCCTCGGTCTGCGGGACCCGGTCGGGATAGGTGGCGGCGCCGTCGAGCATCGAGCGCAGTTCGACCCGGCCGCGGTAGTTCTCGGGACAGACGGAATACTGGATGGCCGCGACGTGCGGCCGGGCCTGGCTGACGATCCGCCGGACGGTGATCCGCGTGATGCGTCCGGATCGGCTCCGGTAGCGGACGCGGCGCTCCAGGACGCCGCGGCGCATGTCCAGTTCATAGGATTCCGCGAGGACGCCCACCCCGTCGGTCGAGAACCAGCCGGAGCCGTCGCTGAAGCGGATGCGGAGCCAGTTCGGCGCCGGCGCCAGCCGCGTCGAGTTGGTCGCGTTGGGCGCCGTGCTCTGGGTGCGCGGCGGGCGGTCATAGACCTCCGCGATCAAGGCCAGCGGGTGATTCTTTGACGACACCACGGCTTCCTCGCGCAGGCCGCGGATGCCGGTGGTTCCGCTGGCGAGCGAGAAGAGGCTTTCGTAGTAGCGGATATGGGACGGCTCGGGGTTCGCCGCGCCGATCCGCCATCCGCTTCGCCACGTCCGTTGCTTGCGTCTGTGCATGTCGTGCGGGTTCCTAAGAGGTCCGAGTGCCCGATTGTACTCGCGCCGCCGCGATGTTCGCAGCAATTTTTTCGCTGCCTTGCTCTTGGGGTGCAGCACAAAAAAGTGGCACTTCTTCGGCCTGGGGGTGCCATCCCGGCGCGCCGGGGCGGCGGCGGACGCCCGAAACTTTCGCCCAGGGCGAGTGTTCAACGTCTTGCGGCCGGGGTGCGTGCCGACCGCTTGTCAGGTCCGGGGAAGGAAAGCCGGTGATACGCGTCCGTTTGCATCATCAACATCTTGTGTTGGCTGTAGCGGTTCTGGCGGGGCTGCTGGCCTGTGCCCAGCCGATCGCGGCGCGCGGCACGGGGGGCTTCTTGCGCGAGTGGGCGGTGTGCGGACCGCTGGAGGGAACGAGCCTGGAGTCGCCGGCGGTCGGGAACGATTTCGCCGCCTGGCCGGGGCTCTTCGCGCTGGACCGGGTCTGGCTGCCGGTCGCGGCCGAGGAGGACGGGAGGGTGGATCTGCGGCTTCTGTGGCCGGGCCCGACCGCCGGGGTGGCGCTTCTGCACACGTTTTTCCTGGTGCCGGCGGACGGGCGGTACGTCCTTCGCATCGGCAGCGACGACAGCGCCCGGGTGGAGATTGACGGCCGGGTCGTCTACCGGCGCGACGTGAAGCGTTCCTGGCGTGCCGACGAGGACGAGGCGGCGGTGGACCTTGCGCGCGGGTGGCACCGGATGCTGGTGCGTGTGGTGGAGTACGGGGGCGCGTGGGCGGCGTCGGTGCGTCTGGCCGATGCGAGGGGTCGCCCGCTCGAGATTCGCCACCAGGCCCGGGTTCCCCCCGCCCTGGAGAAGGATTACGGGCTTTCCGAGGCGGCGTCGCTGGGCGAACGGGTGGCGGCGGCGCGCGGGCTTGCCCGCGAGGCGGACCTGCTTGTCGCCGACCTCGACGCGAGGCGCGAGCGCCAGGAGGAGATCCCGCCGGGGTACGCCACGTTTGCCTCCTATGCGGGCGCGCGGGCGTTCGGCATCGGTTTTTTCGACGCGATGGAGCGGCTCTGGCAGGCGCGGGTGACGGGCGAGCCGGACGAAGAAGCCGCCGCGCTCGCGGCCGCCGAAGCCGTCGAGGCGGCGAGGGGGCTCTCCGACGCGCTGGCGTCCGAGACGGAGGCGCTCGTGGCCGACTCGGCCGCGATAGAGACGGCACACGAGCGGCTGGGCGGCGGTGGGTTGTCGCGCGGCGGGATGGCCGACGCCGTCCTTGGCGCCGCCCTGGCGGTCCGCCGCACGCGGACACTGGCGGACCGCGTTGAGAAGGAATACGTGTTGATGGTGCGGCTGGAGAACGACATCCGCAACTGGCGGCAGGGGGACTTGGGGGTTCGCGTCCTCGACGCCGAGGGCGGAGCCGTCGAAGGCGCCCAGGTGGAGATCGTCCAGACGGGGCACGCATTTCTCTTCGGCTGCAACGTCTTCGCCCTGGGCCGATGGGGCGACGCGCGCAAGAACCGCCTGTACGAGGAGCGGTTCCTGCACCTTTTCAACCTGGCGACGGTGCCGGCCTATTGGTCGGCGCTGGAGAGTCGCCGCGGCCGGCCGGACTACGGGGCCCTCGACGGCGCGATGGAGTGGGCCGGCAAGCACGGCCTGGCGGTCGAGGGGCACGCGCTGCTCTGGGACGAAACCGTGCCGACATGGGTAGCCGACCTGGACGCCGGCGCGGCCCGGTCCTCGGCCGAGGCTCACATCCGTCGGCTGCTGGAGCGCTGCGGGGAGCGTGTTGGCTGGTGGGACCTGGTTTGCCCGGCGGAGGGGGACTTCCGCGTGGGGGCGGGGCGTGTGCCCGTGGCCGACGTTCTTCGCTGGTCGGCCGAGGCGGCGCCGGCCGGCCGGTTCGTCCTCATCCCGTCGGACCTGCGGCAGGTTGGGCGCCTGGCGGCGGCCCAGTCGGAGGCGGGCGTGCCGCGCGCAGCCGTCGGACTCCCGGCCCACCAGCACGAGGGCATCTGGCCGGCGGATCTGGTGCAGCGGAATCTGGAGACGGCGGCGTCGGCGGGGCTTCCGGTCCGCGTGACGGCGGTGACGATCCTGGGAGGGTCCGGCGAGGAGGCCGACCAGGCCGAGGCCGTCCGCCGCTTCTACACAGCGGCATTCGCCCACCCCAAGGTTGTGAGCGTTTCGTGGTGGGACCTGTCGGACCGGTTTGCCTGGCAGGGCGCGGCGGGGGGCCTGGTGCGTTCGGACCTTTCGCCGAAGCCGGCGTATGAGGTGCTCGACCGGCTCATCAATCATCTGTGGCGGACGGACGCTGCGGGGCGCAGCGACGCGGACGGCCGCGTCGGCGTCCGCGCCTTTTTCGGGCGCTATCGCATCACCGTGCGTTCGGACCGGCGAAGCGCTTCCGTCGAGGTGGACTTCAGGCCGGAGGGGCCGGCGGAAGTGACGGTGGTGCTCCCGCCCGCCAACAACGCGGCTTAGAGCGTCTAACAAAATGATCGTGGCCGGGTGGCACTGGCGGGCAAGCCGCCAGTGCCACCCATTTTGTTAGAGGTTCTTAGCCGGAGACGTCTTTCTCCGGCGCGACGAGGTCGTCGTAGGTTCCGCGTCGGCGGATGAGGCGCGCATCGCACCCCTCGACCAGCACCTCGGCCGGACGCGGAAAGGAATTGTACTCCGACGCCATCACCATGCCGTAGGCCCCGGCGCCAAAGACGGCCAGGAGGTCGCCTCGCGCCACGGGCGGCAGGTGGCGGTCCGTCGCCAGGAAATCGGCCGACTCGCAGATCGGGCCGACCACATCCACGCACACGGTTCCGGGCATGCGTTCGTCGCGGACCCGCTCGGTCGGCACGAAATCCTCGCCCGGCTCGACCGGCCAGACGTGGTGATACGCCCCGTACAGCGCCGGGCGGATGAGGTGGTGCATCCCCGAGTCGCAGAGGAGGAATCGCCGGTCGCCGCCCGCTTTGACGTACTGGACGCACGTCACGAGAATCCCGGCGTTGCCGGCAATAAACCGTCCGGGCTCCATGATGATCTCCAGATCCGAGCCCTGGAGGAGCGGGACGATCTCGGCGGCGAAGTCGGCGGCGTCGAGGGCCTCGGCGGCCTCGTAGTGGGCGCCGAACCCGCCGCCGATGTCCAGCGTCGTAATCGCATGGCCCGAGGCGCGAAGCGCCGCGACCAGGTCGAGCGCCTTCCGGACGGCCTCGACGTACGGCTCGACGCGCGTGATTTGCGAGCCGATGTGGAGGTGGACGCCGCAGAGGTCCACGTGCGCCGCCCCGGCGGAGGAGGCGAACGAATCGAAGACGCCCCGGGCGCGCGCGAGGTCCACGCCGAACTTCGTCTCTCGTTTGCCGGTCGTGATGTAGCGGTGCGTCCGGGGGTCCACGTCGGGGTTGACGCGGAGCGCGGCCTTGGCCGTGCGTCCGGTCTCTGAAGCGAGGCGCGCGAGGTTCGCCAGTTCCTCCTCACTCTCGACGTTAAACAGGTGGATATTGTGCTCGAGGGCATAGCGGATTTCGGCGTCGGTCTTGGCGACGCCCGCGAAGCACGAACGTGCCGGGTCGCCCCCCGCTGAGAGGACGCGGTACAGTTCCCCGCCGGAGACGAGGTCGAACCCGCTCCCTTCCTCCGCCAGGATCCGCAGGATGTGGACGTTCGAGAGGACCTTGACGGAGAAGCAAATCAGCGGTTCGAGGGGGGCGAAGGCGGCGGCGAGTTTGCGGTAATGGTCGCGCAGCGTCGCGGCGCTGTAAACATAGAGCGGCGTGCCGAAGCGGGCCGCCAGGTCCGCCACCGCCGCGTCCTCGCACCAGAGTCGGCCGTCGCGATATTCGAACCGGTCCATTGAACTCTCACCAACGCGGAATGCTTACCCGCCGTGGCGGGCGGAATACCCCAGTCGCCTCGGCTTTCTCGCTTCGGCATTCCGCGTTGGGGGAAGTTTAGGACGTGGCGACGGGTCTGTCAACCGGCGAGGTTTCCGGGTCCCTCCCGGCGCGGCGCGGCGGTATAATGCCGGCGATGAAGCGAGGGAAGCCTGACGAATTCATTGCGCGCGTGCGCGAGACGGTCCACCGCCACGGTCTGCTTGGGCCGGCAGGGGTCGCCGAGCCCTGTAGTGAGAGATGCTCTCTACTACAGGGCGAGCCGGAGGCTGTCGTCGTCGCTGTGAGCGGCGGGCCGGACTCGGTCGCCCTGCTTCTTGCGCTTGCGGACCTTGCGCGATCGGATTTCGCCGCCACCCTCTCTGTCGCGCACCTGCACCACGGCCTGAGGGAGGGCAAGGCGGACGCGGACGCGCGTTTCGTCGCGGACCTTTCCGAGCGGCTGGGACTTCCGCTCCAGGCGGGGCACACCGACGTGCCGGCTGAGGCGAAGCGCGAGGGGCTCGGCTTCGAGGAGGCCGCCCGCAACGCCCGCCGCGCCTTCCTCGCCGACGCCGCCCGCCGCGCGGGCGCCCGCAAGGTCGCCCTCGGCCACACGGCCGACGACCGTGCCGAAACGGTCCTCTTCAACATCGTGCGCGGGACGGGCGTCGAGGGTCTGGCCTCGCTCGGCCCCCGCGCGCCGCTTGCACCGGACGAGGGCATCGAGATTATCCGTCCGCTGATTGAGGTTTCTCGCGCGGAGGTGCTTGCGTTTCTGCAATCGCGCGGCGAGCGGTGGCGCGAGGACGAGACCAATGCCGACACGCGCTACGCCCGCAACCGCCTCCGCCACGAGGTTCTGCCGCTCCTGCGGGAAGCGATCAACCCGAAAGCGGACGAGGCGCTCGGGCGCCTTGCGGACCAGGCGGCCGAGGCCGCGGACGTCCTGACCGATGCGCTCGAGGAGACATGGCGGCGCATCGTCGAGGAGTTGCCCGGCGAACGTGCCGTGGTCGTGGACGCCGACGACTTTGCACTCCTTCGGCCGTGGCTCCAGGGCGCCATTCTGCGGCGGGCGGTCGAGCGCCTGGGCGGGGGCTTAAAATCCATGAGTGCCGAACGGACGCACGCGGCCGTGGACGCGCTGCTTGCGAAAACGGTGGCAGGGCCCGTGGAGTTGCCGGGCGATCTGGCGGCCACTCGCCGCCGCCGCGCCATCCGCATCGAAAGGCGCGCCGACCGGCTGTCTGCAGGCGTATAGGGGATACAATTCTGCTAGCGGAGGAAACAAGATGAATGTCAGCAAGAGCACTCGTCACTCAAAAATCACAGGCGATTTTGGCGAGACACTCGTACTTTATTGGCTCTCAAAGTATGGGTTTGAATGTGCCCCGGTTGACCACACAGGGATTGATATCATTGCCCGCAATCCCCACACGCGGGAGATCATGGGCATTTCGGTCAAGAGCAGATGCAGGTCCGAAGGGACCGAGGAGGAATATGTCAGCATCCCCAACGGAAATTTCCGTAAGGCGAAGGCGGCATGCGAGACCTTCGGATGCGTGCCCTACTTTGCCATCGTCGTCGATGCCGGACAGACAATCCAAGGCTTCGTCTTGCCGATGGACCACCTGCTGGCCCTCTTTCCGAAGGGCCAAACAGCCTCAGGATGGAAGATGACCAAGCGCTACCTAGGGCGCTATGCGGAAGACCCGGAAATCAAGATTTTCAAGTTCAGCACAAAGACACAGAAATGGTGGAAGGGTAGCCGAGGGCGGCAACTGCCAACGGCGCGGACATGCCGCCCTAGCCCACGAGCGCCTTGAGCGCTTTTTGGAACGGATCGCGGACGGTCTTGAGCCACTTGTCGGCCGCGTCGGCGCGCTTGGCGAGTTTCTCGAGGCCGAGGTTCCCCGGGCCGCCCTGGAGGGTTTTGGACTTGAGGTTCTCGACGGGGTCGCGCGACGCCAGTTCATCGAGATGCGCCGCCACTTGGCGGTAGGCGTCGCGGAAGGGCATCCCCTCGCCCACGAGTTCCAGCGCGCGGTCCGTCGCGAAAATCTCCGGGATGAATCCCTTGCGCAGGTTCTCCTCGACGACCTCGAGGCGCTCGAACGTGATAGCCATAATGCGCAAACTGCCCAGCGTCGCCTCCACGCCGCGCATGAACGGGCCCTTCGTTTCCTGGAAGTCGCGGTTGTAGCCGGAGGGGAGCGCCCGGAGGATGCCGGCCACGGTTTGCTCGCGTGCCAGGACCGCGGCCGCTTTCGCCCGCACCAGTTCCAGGCCGCAGGGGTTGCGTTTCTGCGGCATCATGGAGGAGCCGGTGCAGAGTTCCTTCGGGATGCGGAAGTATCCGAACTCCGGCATCGAGCCGATCATCAAATCCGTCGCCAGGCGCGCGAGGTCCAGCATGATTTGTGCGCAGGCGGCCAGGATCGCCAGTTCCGCCTTGCCGCGCGAGTTGGCGCAGTAGAGCACGTTGTTCTGGACCCGGGCAAAGCCCAGGAGGTCGGCCACCATCTTACGGTCGAGCGGCAGGGCGGAGCCGTAGGCCGCGCCCGACCCGAGCGGGGACTGGTCCGAGAGGGTGTGGGCGGCCTTCGCGAGTTCCAGGTCGTCCAGGAGCGCTTCGGCCGCCGCACCTGCCCACAGGCCGAGGCTCGACGGCATGGCCACCTGCATGTGGGTGCGCCCGGGCATCGGGACGAACTCGTGCTTCTTCGCGAACGCCTCGATCGCCCGCGCGAGGGCGATGACCCGTTCCACGAGCGCGTGCAACTGCTCCTTTCCCCACAGGCGCAGGTCCAGGAGGACCTGGTCGTTGCGGCTGCGGCCGGTGTGGAGTTTTTTGCCGAGGGCGCCCAGGCGGTCCGTCAGATATTCCTCGACCGCCGTGTGCACGTCCTCCTGGGAAGGCGTGATGGAGAACTTTCCGGCGGCGAAATCCTTCAGGAGCGCGCGCAGGCCGCCCAGCAGGCGGTCGCGCTCCTTCTCGGAGAGCAGGCCGACCTTCGCAAGCATCGTCGCGTGTGCGGCCGAGCCCGCGACGTCCGCCCGCACGAGGCTACGGTCGAGCAGGTAATCCTCGCCGACGGTGAACCGTTCGATTTCGGGTTCCAGTTCGTATCCTTTTTCCCACAGTTTGGCCATCGTCAGCCCTCCGTGCCTCACGTGCCGCTAGAGTCATACGAACTCGTCAATCACTTCGCGCGCCAGTTCCACCCACCGGCCCAGCCGCCACGCCTGGTTGCACAGCGTATGCACGTCTTTCATGATAAGTTCGACGGTGCACCCGCGCGCGATCGAGAGGGTCCGGCGCACGTCCTGGCGGATCGCGTCCTCGTCGAAGCGCTCGGTGCTGACGAGGGCCGGATGCGGCTTGCGCGAGAAGACGTACCGTCCGGCGAGCGCCTCGGCCATCATTGCCTCATCGCACCACGGCGAGATGCTTACGCGCTTCAGGTTCGGGAGTTTTCGGATCACATGCCAGCGCGTGTGCACCGGCTCGCAGCACCCGTAATACGACACCCCGAACCGCTCGACCAGGTCCTTCTGATAGCGAAAGATAAACTCCTCAAACTGGTCCGGCCCGACGCCGGTCGTCTCCTGCGACTCCGACAGGCACCAGAGATCCTTCGTTCGGACCAGGTCGCCCGGAGCATGATCCGGCTGGGGCAGCGCGCGGGTGTAGCCCAGCGTCCCCGAGCCGACGTAATCGTCCTCGTTGTTGAGCGTCAGGAGGCCCTCCCGCTCGCGCCACGTGATGTAGGCCAGGTGGTCGTCCCGGAGGAACGCCATCAGCCGATGCAGACCCCGGGGATTGTCATACATCAGAAGCATCAGGTTCTCAAGTCCCACGAGATCGACGGCGATCTGCGTCATGCCCATCGTCCAGCCGTACGACCCGCGGATC